>OZSS01000251.1_pt1 | contig 24937 bp, 25 predicted proteins | sample 1779911 | NCBI WGS metagenome assembly OZSS01 (sample SAMEA2603589, study PRJEB24840) | metagenome | biome: Water; feature: Photic zone; material: Seawater sample | place: Mediterranean Sea | collected 2013-11-12 | depth 10 m
CAACCTTCTATCTCTTTTCCTGCTACCATCATTAAGTCTGCCATTTCATCAACTATAATGACTATGAACGGTAATGCTTTCGGCTCTTCTTTTTGTTCTTCATATATGGGTTCACCAGTATCTTGATCAAAGCCTACCTGGACAGTTCTTGAGAAAGTTTCTCCATTTTGGATTGCCTCACTCACTTTTGCGTTAAAGCTTTCTATGTTTCTAACCCCCATTCGTGACATTTTTTTATATCGATCTTCCATTTCTAACACAGCCCACTTAAGGGCTACTACCGCTTTCTTGGGGTCAGTTACCACCGGGCTTAGCAGATGAGGTATTCCATCATACACTGAGAGTTCCAGCATTTTAGGGTCAATCATTATCAGTCTGCACTGCTCAGGAGTTAGCCTATATAAGAGGGATAGTATCATGGTGTTGATACCCACAGATTTTCCCGACCCAGTCGTTCCCGCTATTAATAAATGAGGCATTTTCGCTAGATTAGCGATGACGGGATCACCCCCTATGTCTTTACCCAAAGCAAGTGGTAATTGAAAACGACAATCTTCATAACTTTTCGATGACAAAAGTTCTTTTAAAAAAACTTTTTCTCTACTTGAATTTGGAAGTTCAATACCAATAACAGAGCGACCCGGTATTGTTGAAACTCTAGTTGCCAAAGCAGACATTGATCTTGCTATATCCTCCGACAAAGAAATTACTCGGCTAGCTTTCAAACCCGCCGCCGGTTCAAGCTCGTATAAGGTTACTACAGGACCGGGCTTAACAGAAATAATGTTTCCTTTGACCCCATAATCTTCTAATACGGCCTCAAGCATTTTGGCATTTTCATTTAATGAAACAGAACTCATGGAGTTTACTGATTGATGAATATAATCGCTAAGAAGAGCTAAAGGGGGGTAATGATATCTTTCTTTATTTAGTGATAGATCAAGTGATGGTTGTGCTTCAGAAGCAGCCCTACTACTACTCTTAATTTTGTTTGATCTCGCTTTTATCCTTCCGTTACCAAAAATACTAATAGAAGGCCTACTATTAAATCCTCTCAAAGCAGCTTTTTCATTTTCCTCAGTGGCTGAAAAACTTTGTTTTGTATTACTATAGCTTTGATTTTTTTCTTCAGCGTCACTTAACGCGACTGAGTCATTCTCATAGTCGGCATTCTTAAAACTTTTTTTATCAGATTGATATATGATTTTCACACAGAACCTACCAACTTTAAATAATCCCGCCAACAAAATCATAAAATGTTTAAATCTATTTCTTATTAATTTGCTAGCTTCTTGTCTCTTGAAGCCAGCAACAAGAAAAAACAAAAAAATAGAAAAAGTCAAACATACAGCGGCAATTATCCGGAGCCACTGGTTTATTTCGATGGGTTGGTAAATTAGCAGCTTTTTTAAAAAAGTATCACCGAATATCCCGCCAAGACCATACTCAAAAGACCAGTAGTAAGGCGTGGAATTAGTGGATAGAAACACTGAAAAAAAAGCAATAAACAGGGGTAACAAAACTATTCTCTTTATCAGATAAGAGGAAGAGTTGCTAAAGAGAAATCTAATAGCCCAAGCAAATAAGAATACCGGTAATGTGAACATAGTAATCCCGATTGCTACATGAAGAGAGTCTGCTAAATGAGAACCAACTATTCCAAACAAGTTGGCGATTTCTCCATCGTTAGCGTTGCGGAAGCTAGGGTCACCTTTAGAGTATGTGGCAATAGAGAGAAGTATAAATACCGATGAAGCAAAGAGCGTGGCTCCCAAAAATTTCAAAAAAATAAATTGTAGAAACTTTTTTGAATACTCTTTTGTTGCTGACTCTGGGTAGTCAACTTTTTCTAAAAAAGACATTATCTCTGCTCATTATTTCTTGTTTATTCCAAGATATTTTTATCATCAATATATGTTTTTTTGTCTTTTAGGTAAAGGATAGACTTTCAATTGATTATTTTATTTTCTCAATGCTCAGCCCAATACTCATTAGCTCAACCTCACTGTTGGGACGGCCCATGAGCATTAAACCTGAAAAATCTGTTTTCGTTGGCAGTGTTAACGCACACAAATTTAGAGAGTTTGCTATTCTGGTATTTCGCAAAGCCAATAAGTTTTTTTCAGTAAAGAAGTCATGATTGTCTAGTAAATGAGTAATACTTGGTGGTTTTATAGGCGAGGTTGGAGCCAATATCGCATCGAAACCATCAACTTTCTTAAGAAAACTCATCCTCAGCTCAAGCAATTTATGAAGGGAAAATATGTAATCACAGGCAGCTATATCTCGTCCGCTTCGAAATCTTTCCCTAATAGGAACAAACATTTTTTCTGGATTCTTTTCAATTTCGTGGTGCCATATCCCGTAGGCCTCTGCTGGAAAAACAGTTTTGCTAATTTCAAATGCACTATCAATTTCTGAGAGGTTTTTATATTCAACAGTCGCGCCACTTTGGATTATCTTTTCAATAGCAATATTAAAGCTGTTATTTATGTCATTATCGATATTCTCAAAAAACATATTTTTTATAACTAAAAACTTGAAATTTTCAGGCTTCAATTTCGTTGGTTTTTGAAAATTCGCATTCGTCATAGCATCGAAAAGGAAGTGAGAGTCTTCGACGGATTTGCAAATGGGGCCAAGGGTGTCAAAGCTAGGGCAGAGTTTCAAAACGCCAGTTAAATCGATAATATTGTGGGTTGTTTTTAATCCTACTAAATTATTCCATGCTGCAGGAATTCTTACAGACCCACCGGTATCCGATCCAATTGATGCAAGACAATAATTTCTTGAAACAGATACCGCCGATCCCGAAGAAGATCCACCAGAGACCAGTTTCTCATTTAATGGGTTAGGAGGTGTCGCCGTCGCTGGGTTTAGACCCAGACCTGAAAAAGCAAGTTCCGTCATATGTGTTTTGCCCAAAATAATAACCCCTTCGGAGTATAACTTTTCGACAAAAACGGCATTTTTTTTTGCCTTTTTCGTATCTGTTAAAGAAGATCCACCCCGTGTCAGATGTCCCGCAATGTCAGCTAAATCCTTTACTGATATTGGGATGCCATCAAGAATACCTTTTCTCATTCCTCTTTTAGCTCTTTTTTTTGACTCCTTAGCCGAGTCCAGAGCGGAGTTTTTGAGGACTTCTGTGAATACATCTTTAGACTTTGGATCACTTGATATTTTTTCTAAGTAAAAGTGTGTAAGTTCTTCTGGACAAATCTGCCCTGCCTCTATCCATTCACTAACTTCTTTAATGGTTTTATATCTTAAATTTTCAAGGTCCATTTTGATTGTTGATTGGTTTTATTTGCCTTTTAATATATTAGACTACTTACAATGTTTACAAAATATATTATTTAACAAATAGGCTTGATGTTATCTCATCTATGAAAAGGTCAAAAAAAAAGCAAATTGTTATAGTTGGCGCTGGTTTAATCGGAAGCGTCATGGCGATCGCATTGGCGTCGAAAGGTTTTGATGTAACTGTAGTAGACGGTGCAAAACATTCAGATCGAGTAGAAAGAAATAAGGGCAGAACTTATGCTCTATCTAGAACCTCAAAGAATTTGTTATTTAATCTAGGAATGTGGGATCCAAAGAAACTCAACGTAAGCCCAATAAAAAATATTGTGCTTTCAACGAAAAAGGACTCCGACGACTTAATACACCATTTGGCAGAGTTTAATGAAGAAAGCTCAAGCATTGAGCCATCGAGTTATATGATAGAAGACTTCTATTTGAGAAATATGCTTGCTTCAGAGATCAATAAAAATAAAAAAATTCAATTATTAGACTCTTCAGAGGTTATCCAAGATGAAACAAATAGTTTCGAAACAAAGATTATGCTCTCTGATAAGTCATCTATTAGAACCGAAATATTAATTATCAGTGATGGTAGAGAATCAGGCTTTGCCAAAAGACTGAATAAAAGATTTTTTTCAAAAAGTTATAACCAGGTAGCGATTGTTGGAAATTTATCTCATGACAATGCCCATAATTTTACAGCTCATCAAATATTTTTGTCTGGTGGTCCATTAGCAATACTTCCTCTGCAAGGGAAGCGATCAACGTTTGTTTGGAGTCTGCCTGTAGAAATAGGAAAAAAACTTAGTGACTCTAAACGTGAAAAATTTATAAATTATTTGATGGATAATGCGGGAGATATTTTATCAAACCCTTCACTGGTAGGTGAAAAAAAAATTTTTCCGCTATATCTTCGGTTTCTTAGAGAGTCTATTGACAATAGAAAGATTTTTATTGGCGACTCTTCACAGGCTATCCACCCATTAGCGGGGCAAGGTTTAAATATCGGCCTTAGAGATGTTGCTTCTTTGGTAGACACTCTTATAAAGGGCAAAAAATTAGGTTTAGATCTTGGTAGTATAGATCTTTTGAAAACATATGAATCATGGAGATCATTCGACAGGATATCTCTCGCAACCTATACGGATTTAATAAACGCGCTATTTTCCAACAATAATTTTTACCTAAAAGCTATAAGAGAGTTTGGTATGAGTGCTATTGAAAAATCCCAGCTATTAAAAAGCTTTTTTACCAAAGAGGCTGCGGGTGAATATGGAGATTTACCTGATCTACTGAAGTGATTAAATAATTATTTAGGACTTCTCTTAGCTAAAATTCTTTGCAACGTCCGTCTATGCATGCTTAGTCTCCTAGCGGTCTCTGAAACATTCCTATTACATAGTTCAAATACTCTTTGAATGTGCTCCCACTTTACTCTGTCTGCCGACATTGGATTTACTGGTGGGGGTGGCTTGCCTTCATTGCTGAAAACAAGTGCGTTTAAAATATCGTTAGCATCTGCTGGCTTAGACAAATAATCAATTGCTCCTATTTTAACGGCTGCAACTGCAGTGGCGATAGCACCGTACCCAGTAAGTACAATGATTTTTGAATCCGACTTTTTTTTTCTAATGCTTTCAACGGCATCTAATCCGGTCCCATCGTTAAGTCTAAGATCAATTATAGCGTAGTTTGGACACACGTCTTGTATAATTCTTCCAAAGTCTGCCATAGAGTTGGCTGGAAAAACATTAAAACCTCTCTTTTCCATTGCCACACTTAATCTTTTTAAAAACGGCTCATCATCATCTAGTATGAGGAGCGAATTGTCCTCATCAATCTTATAATTAATTTCATCTAACATATAGGTTAATCCTTTGTGAGCATAATATGTGGCAAAATCATTCCGCGTCAAATATTTTCCTGCCCACGATATAAATGCACTTGACCGTGCAAATAAATTTTTAGAGCATTTGGTAAAAAGTATGTTAGGTACCGATAGTTATATTAGTGGCAGCTTTAGGAATGATAAATCTATTTAAAAAGCAAATATATTTAAGTGAAAGCTGGATAAAGCCCAGAACACTCATAAATCTAAGGTGGTTGGCGATAGCTGGGCAAGTTATAGCAATAGCAGTGACGAACTTTATTCTCAACTTCAACTTTAATGTTCAGGCCTGTTTTATAATACTCTTTCTTTCTTGCGTTATTAACCTTACTTCTAGCGTTTATTTCAGAACTGAAAAAAGATTATCGGCTTTAAAGACATTTGTTTTTCTTGTTTTCGACTTGACCCAAATTTCCTTACTACTTTTTTTCTCTGGAGGGATAAGCAATCCCTTTTCGATCCTTATCATTGTACCTACTATTGTCTCTGCATCTTCTTTACCAATAATTTATTTAATTATTCTTGGAGTTATGACACTTATGAGCATATCGTTTTTAAGTGTTAAATATTTTCCTATTATTGACAGCTCAGGAGATATATTAAAATCCCCAGAAATTTTACTATTCGGGTTTTCAGCCTCATTGATAATTACTGTAACGTTTTTAGGCAGCTATGTTAGGAGAATCTTTTTAGATAATTCAAAAATGAATAGAGCCCTTCAGGCTACTCAAGTTGCTTTGGAAAGAGAAAGAAAACTTACAGCTTTGACCGGTGTGGTTGCTGCCTTGGGTCACGAATTGGGTTCACCTCTCGCAACGATAAAATTGGCCTCATCTGAGCTTTTAAGTGAAATTAATAGCGATAGCCCCATTTACCAAGATATACGATTAATATATGACCAAATCGAGCGATGTAAGGCAATTATTTCAGATATGGGATCACTTGGAAAAGATGATCAATATGTAAAAACTATCGATCTTTTTACTCTTCTTTTTGAAGCTAGTCAGCCTTATAAAAAATTAGATAAGGAAATAACTTTCAGGCTTAATGGAGTGAGGAAAGGTCGTAAAGGAATATCGATAAAAGAAAAAATGATACCTTTGGTCAGAAGAGAGCCTGAACTAATTCATGGATTAAGAAACATTATTCACAATGCCATTAAATTTGCAAAAACGACTGTGGATATCAATTTAATTTGTGACCCTAGAGAATTAAACGTAGAAATTGTAGATGATGGCAAAGGTTTTCCCCATGATATTACTAAAATGATTGGGGAACCATTTCTAAAGAAAAGTGAATTCTTTTCAACGGACGAAAAAACCAAAGCGCCTGCAGAAGGTATGGGTCTTGGCTTATTTATAGCAAACATTTTATTAGAAAAAACCAACGGAAAACTGAAATTCTCAAATGTGAATCACATTGAAGACAATGGAAAAAAACAAATAAAAGGTGCAAAAGTTGAGATTTTATGGAAAAGGTCATCCATCGAAGTCTTACAATTAGACCAGGGAGAAAAAGTAAAGGAAAACCCAAGGAATGTTAGCTGATCCTAATACTATTTTGGAGTCATTTGATTTAGACATATTAGATCTATCTGAGATAGGAACGATATTTGCGGAACATACAAAAAATGGTGATTTAGTTCTTTTGTCAGGTAAAGTCGGTGCAGGAAAGACGGAGTTTGCTAGGCAGATAATTAAAGCCAAAGCGATAAAAGAAAATTTAGATATTGAAGAAATTTCGTCTCCAACGTTTTCTCTTATTCAAACTTATGATTTTAAATGTTGCAAAATTTCGCATATTGACCTTTACAGGGTAAATAGTGAAGAGGAACTATTTGAGTTGGGTATACCAGACATTTTTGATAATCAGATTACACTTTTAGAATGGCCTGAGATTTTAGAAATAAAAAACTTTTCACGAAATATAAAATTAGAGATTACAGAGGCCAAAGAGACCAGAGTTATAAAAATTAAATTTTTTGGAAACGGGTGGAGTGATTTGATTGTATCCTTGTTAGGGAGTGGACATTTTAGTGATGAAAAGATATAGAATTTAAAAACATGGACTTAATTTTTTATGACTTTGAAACTACTGGTAGAGATCCACATTGGGATCAAATTCTCCAAGTAGGTGCGACTAAGGTCTCAAAAGAATTTAGCGAGATAGATTCATTTGAAGTTAGATGTAGGTTGAAACCAGGGCTTATACCCAGCCCTTTTGCGCTTGCCGTAAATCATACTGACTACTCAAGATTAATAAAAACCGATTGCTCACACTATGAGATGCTTTGCAAACTGGAAGAAAAATTTATTAAATGGTCGCCGTCTATATTTATTGGTTACAATAGCATTAATTTCGACGAGGAATTTCTGAGAAATTCTTTGTTCAAAACCCTCTTTGATCCATATCTGACTAGTAGAAATAATAACAACAGAGCAGACTTGTTGGAGCTACTAAGAACTGTAGAATTCTTTTTTCCCGACACTATTAATGTTCCAGTCAACAGCAAGAATAAAAAGACATTTAAACTCGATCAAATTGGGCCGGCAAATTCTATTAATCACCTTGCGCATGACGCATTTGGTGATGTTTTGGCTACGAAACAATTGGCACAACTTATATCGAAAAGAAAACCAGGTTTTTGGCAATCATTCTTACAAGGTGCAAATAAATCAACGGTCCACAAGGTGCTTTCAGAAGAGAAAATTATTTTTTTGTGCCAGACCTTTTATGGTAAATCCACAGCAATTTCCGGGAATTTACTTGTAACTCACCCTGTTTATAATTTTCCAGTTCTGTTTGATCTTAATTACGATCCTAAAGAATTTGTAGAATTAGATTTAAGGGATTTAAAAGAAACTTATACTGCTGGACAAAAATTTCTTAAATTTGTGAAGCCAAATAAAGGCCCAATATTATTGAAAAAAAACCAAGTTCAAGACAGTTGGTTCGCCAAAACAATAAACATTAGTGAATTTGAAAAGCGAGCTGACGTTTTAGCAAACGCAACTTTATTTAAACAAAATGTAGCATCAATGCTTTCAGATATTGCGGATGAGACTCAACAAGAGAAAGAATTGAGTGGTTCACAGGAGGATATAATGGCTGAAGAAACATTATATACTGGAGGCTTCCCAAATAATAAAGACCAAAAACTGAAGCTACAGTTTCAAGAGGAGAGTTGGTCAAATAGATATGATTTATGCCAGCAATTTTCCGATAAGCGTTTTTCTTATTTTGGGTTACGGCTTATTTATGAGGAGTGTCCTGAAGTTTTACCATTAGATGTCAGAGATGAAATTGAGCGTTCAGTCACAAATCAATTAACAAGTATCAATAAGGAAAAATGGAAAACTTGTGATGACTTTGACAAAGAGATTGAAATTATTGAAAACGACTCTAATACTAAGGATCGAGATTTTATCTCTGAACTGAAGGGAATAAAAAAATATTTTGAAGAAGTTTATAATGAAAAAAGTATAAAAAACTAGGAGTAAATTATGGCAACATTTAACGTAACAGACGATACATTTGAAGAACAAGTAATAAATAGTTCCGTTCCTGTAGTGATTGATTTTTGGGCCGAGTGGTGTGGACCATGTAAACAAATAGGACCCGCATTAGAGGAGTTATCTGAGGAATATGGAGAAAAAATTAAAATTGCAAAAATAAATGTTGATGAAAACCCAGATAGCCCCAGTAAATTAGGGGTTAGGGGCATCCCAGCGCTTTTTATATTTAAAAATGGTGAGATGATCTCATCTAAAATTGGCGCAGCTCCAAAGACAGATTTGAAGAGCTGGATTGACGAAAGCACTTAGATGGAGATTTCATTCTCTTTCAAAGCTTGTCCTGCTAAATATAAGGAACCGCAAATCAAAATCGAAACATGCTTGTCAACCCCCATGTTTTTGTCACAGATATGTTTTATAGCGTCCTTAATGCCGGCTGCTGCATAGACTTTATCCCAGCCCATTTCTTTTGCATCAGCTAGAGCCACTTTTTTCATTAGTGAAGACGGTTGATTTTCTATTTCCACAAGGCAAAGAGATGAAGATATGTGCGCTATATTTTTTAGGAAAGAAAGGTGATCTTTATTTTTAAGAGACCCATAAATAATGTGTAGATTGTTTTTGTTAATAAAACTTAAGCTTTCTGTAAGTCTAATACTTGCTGCTTCATTATGACCACCGTCAAGCCACAATTGATTATTAGTGTTATAGGTTTTAATAAATTCGGCTAAACGCCCCTTCTCAATTTTTTGAAGTCTAGCAGGCCAATAGGTCGATTTTAATCCCTCGCATATATAATGATCAGGGATTTTTAAATGGTTAAGTGTAGAAATAGCAGTCATAGCGTTGCTGATTTGGTGTGTGCCAGTCAGAGAAGGGAACGGAAATTCAATGCTTACTTTTCCCTTATTTTGAATAATTGTTTGTTTAGAACTAGAGACAGTGAAACTTTCAGTTGACCAAACAATATCACTTCCATTGGTTTTACACCTGGCTTCCAGTAATTTTTTTACTTCTACAGACTGATTTGAGATAACAGTGGGAACGTTTTTTTTTATTATACCAGCTTTAGCTATTGCTATCTTTTTTATTGTGTTACCTAAGTATTCCTTATGATCGAAAGAGATAGGAGTGATAATTGAGACTACTGGATTTTGAACAACATTCGTGGCATCAAACTCTCCGCCAAGCCCAACTTCTAAAAGCGTATAGTCAGCAGGTTCTCTTGAGAATGCAAGAAAAGCCGCACAAGTAGTTATTTCAAAAAGAGTTATTGGCTCTGAGTTATTTACATTTTCGCACTCAGTAAGAACATCCTTTAATTCATCTTCACTTATTCTTTTGTTCGCTATTTCAATTCTCTCATTAAAATGAACTAAGTGTGGTGAGGTATAGGCATGCGTTCTGAGTCCACTACTTTGCAACCCAGCCTTGATCATCGCAATAGTAGAACCTTTTCCATTTGTGCCTGCGACATGTATTATTGGAGGCAACGATCTTTCGGGGTTACCTAGTTTACGCAAAAGTCTTTTTACTCTGTCTAACTTAAGATCAATTATTTTAGGGTGTAAAGATTCGAGCCTTTTAAGTATCTCGTCCATTAGATCCATCAACTTCTGTAATATTTCCTCTTATAGGTGGAGGTTGATTTTTTAATAGATAGATTAATTTTATTAGCTCTTCTCGCAAAAACTTTCTTGAAACTACTTTATCAAGCATTCCGTGATCTAACAAATACTCTGATCTTTGAAAACCCTCTGGTAGCTTTTCTCTAATTGTCTGCTCTATGACTCTGGGTCCTGCAAAACAAATAAGAGCATTCGGTTCAGCTATTTGCACATCACCGAGCATTGCATAAGATGCTGTTACTCCACCGGTTGTAGGGTTTGTTAATACAACTATATATGGAAGTGCAGCATCTCTCAGCATCTCAATAGCCACTGTTGTTCTCGGCATTTGGATTAGTGATAATACACTTTCTTGCATCCTAGCTCCCCCTGCGGCAGCAAATAAAATAAAAGGTGATTTATTTTTGACCGCTCTTTTTACCCCCTCTAAAATTGCATTTCCCACAGCCATCCCCATAGAACCACCCATGAATTTAAAATCTTGGCAGGCTATTATTGTATTCATTCCTCCCAACTGGCCCTCAGATACTAAAATTGCCTCTTTCTGTCCTGTGCTTTTTTGAGCATCTTTTATTCTGTCAGTATATTTTTTTGTATCTTTGAAGTTTAGGGGATCCTGTGCCGGAGATTCGTAATCAATTGTTGAGTATTTTCCGTTGTCAAATAAAGTTATAAAACGCTCCTTAGGAGACATGTACATGTGATAGTTACAATGTGGACATACATTGAGATTCTGGCTAAATTCTTTATGAAAGATCATAGAGTCACAGCTTTCACATTTAACCCATAATGTCTCAGAGTTACCTTTCCGCGAAAACATTGCATTGATTTTTGGCCTAACGAAGTTAGAGATCCAATTCATTTTAGCTACCACTCAAATGTTTTATAATCTTTATTGCTAAACTAAAAAATAACATTATACAAAATAAAAATAAACCAACTGTTTTTTCTAAGTAAAATATTGAGTAAACTCTATTAATTAAACTGGAGCTTTGGTCTTGGCAAATTTAACAAAAATATTCGGCGCAATTATTCTCCCTATTTTTTTAAGTGCTTGCTTATCTATTGGATCGGGGCCGCTTACTAATTCAATTTCTGTACCATTAAGTCAGATAAAAAAAAAGCACAAGCTTCCAAGCGGTTTTTGTTTGGATAAAAGCGCTAGCAGATCCTCAGCTTATCAAGAGACTATGGTAGTCACGAATTGTATAGCGGTTAGTAATGGTAATAACTTCTATTTTAGCCGCAGACCAGTTGACACGATAGTTAATATCGCATTCACAAGGTCAGCAGTTCCAAAAGATATTTCTCAGAAAGAATATTTATCCGTCATTGCTGGAAATATGGAGTTCAAAAAATTTCTAACTGCTTCAAGTAATAAAAAAATAGTTTATGGTCAAAAGAAGTTGCAAAAGACATTTTTTCATGTGAGTTTTCAAAGAATAAGTTCTTCAGATCGTCGAGAGTTTGTTAGAAAATACTTCTTTTTTGTAAATAAAAAATTAGTTGTTATGACAATTTTATCTTTACAAAAGCCTAGAAAAAATACATACCTCGCCTTCGAGGGATTTATAAAAAAATTAAGTTCAGCTAATTTTTAAATTGTTCTGTCGCTTTAACCAAAGCTGTGGTTATACCTGATTCAGACATTGCATGACCCGCTTTGGATACCATAACTAAATTTGAGTTTGGCCATAACCTGTGAATTAGCTCTGCTGTTCCAGGTGGGCAAATCATGTCATATCTTCCCTGAACAATTATTGAAGGTATATCCAATATTTTATGCATATTATCTTTGATTTGCTGAGATTTACTTAAAAAACCAAGGTTCTTGAAATAATGGTTTTCAATTCTTGCGAAAGCTCTCGCATAATCCGTAGAGGGGCTAGAGCCAAACCCAGGACTTTCAAGATTAGCCAGAGCATTTTCCCAAGCCGTCCAAGCTCTAGCAAATCGTCCTTGTTCGGTAGGAGATGATCCAAACAGTCTTGAGTGGTAACCTCCTATAATATCTTTCTGTTCTTTGGGCGGAAGCATATCCCTAAAAGCTCGCCATGCTTCAGGCCAAAACATACTAGCTCCACCTTCCTTATAAAACCAGTCTAACTCCGATTGTGTCATAGTAAACACTCCTCTAAGGATTATTTTACTGACCATTTCAGGATATGTTTGAGCGTATATTAGAGACAAAGCAGCTCCCCAACTGCCTCCGAACAAAACTACTTTATTTATGCCAAGTTTTTTTCTTATAGCCTCGATGTCCGACACAAGATGCCAAGTAGTATTATTCTCCACTGAAGCATAAGGTTTAGATCTTCCACAACCTCTTTGATCAAAAAGAATGATGTAGTAGGCATCAGGATCAAAGAACCTGCGCATTGTTGGACTACATCCTCCACCCGGTCCACCATGTACGACTACAACAGGTATTCCGCTGGAGTTACCACATTCTTCATAATATATTTTGTGTCCATCACCCCGATCAAGGAAGCTTTTTCTAAAGGGTTCTATCTCAGGAAACAGGTGGGTCCTGGGTTTATTAGATTGGGAAATATTTTGTTCAGGCATTCTTGAGAATTTAAAAAGAGTATATATATGTAGTATGTCACGTAGATAGGAAGAATTCAATGAAAACAGTTTCTTCAATAAACGCAGAAGAGATATCGAAGTTCGAGAAATTAGCAACCGAATGGTGGGATGCTGAGGGAAAGTTCAAGCCACTTCATATGTTGAACCCCTGTAGATTAGAATTTATAACAGATCACTTATCTATGCATTTTCAAAAGGATATGATACTCGAGAATAAGCCTTTGAAAGGGATGAAAGTTTTAGATATTGGCTGTGGAGGTGGTCTGTTGTGCGAACCAATGGCTAGAATGGGGGCTGATGTTCTTGGCATTGATGTAGTTGAAAAAAATATTAAAGTGGCTTCTTTGCACGCAAAAAAAATGAACCTGGATATAAAATATCGCCATATTTCAGCGGAAGACCTTTTGAAAGAAAACGTTGCATTCGACGTTATTCTTAACATGGAAGTTATTGAGCATGTAGAAAACCCAGGATTTTTCATAGAAGTTTGCTCAAATCTACTTAAGAAAAAAGGCCTAATGTTCTGCTCAACAATAAACAAGAATTTGAAAAGCTATCTATTCGCTATTTTGGGCGCTGAATACGTTATGCAGTGGTTGCCAAAAGGAACACATGACTGGAATAAATTCATCAAACCAAACGAACTTAAAAAATTATTTCTTGATTCCGGTCTCACAGTCAAGGATACAAAAGGGTTTGTGTTTAACCCATTATCCTGGGGATGGGAATTATCAAAAAGTGATTTTAAAGTAAATTACGCAGTTTGTGCTACACGACAACGCATCAATCCGACTGAATAACTTCATTCCAGAGACCGTCCAAAATGTCTATTTTTTTCTGGTCAAAATCAGCTAGATGTTTCCAATACTTACCGTTCTTTATGAAGTAACCCAAACTTTTTTCCTTTTCTAGCACAAGCTTTAGTAACTCGGTATTTACTCTCCTCGGGGTAGGGTCTTCTGGTATATTTTCTAGACTGTTACGTCTAAAAACTAAATTACTCTTAGGTCTTTTTGAAAGGTTAAAAATTGAGCAATTTTGAGATGCAGCAATAGCTTCAAGGCGGGCAGACTTTGCTTTTAAATTTTTCAAAGTAGGGTCTTCTCTCAGAGGATCTGGGGTGCCTCTTCCATAAAAATGGGTTTTTTTCTCATCATAAACCATATCACAGCCAATATAAGCTATGGCTCTAGGGTTGAAATGCCCCAGAACCCAGTATCCGGCAGTAAAAGCCATAGTGCCTCCGGAGTAAACGAATCCTCCATATTTATTTTGCAAGGGCACATATTGCTCTGAGCCAATCAATCTTTGTTCGTCATTTTCGTTTGGCCTCCTATTTCCTGGAAAGTCATCAGGAAATATACAATAATCCCAGTCACTTCTTACATTCCAAGCGTTATTAATAGCCACAACCTGCTGAAAAAGCTCTCTGTTAAAACTTTGAGCTTCTAAGGCGTCTGGTGCGCTTCCAATGATTAAGACAAACAAAAAACTTCCTTCTAAGTTTTATTTTTTTCTATCGACTCACGAAAACTTCTTAAATCCCCTAACAAACTTTTCTTCGTCACGTGATCAGTTTTCATGATGATTTCATCTAAGATAGGTTTTATGGATTTGATAGCATGATTTCTTGCATCTATACCACTCTGACTTATTGAAATAAGTTTTTTCCTTGCATCATTCCAGTCCGGGCGGATGTGTATGTATCCTAGCTTTTCTAGTTTGTTCAATGTATTGGTCATAGCACCCTTGGTTACATGAAAACTTCTTGCTAGTTGTAAAGGAGTTTTCTCCGCTTTCGAGCCAGAAAAGTGATTTAAAACAGAGAAACTAGATATATTTAAATTTTTAGGAAGGGCATTATCAAGTTGGTTTCTAGCTAATTGTTCTATTGTGGCTATCTCGCTAAGAAGAATTAGTAGATTTATATCTTTATTGTTGAATTCCAGCATAAAAACACGCTAATGATTTATCAAAAATGGGTTGACCTTTTAATCATAAAATATTTTCGGATTAACAACTAATGTTATTTGACATAGAGAGAGTTAAGAAAAACAAAATTAGATCAAGAGAAACAAGGCCAAAAAATTTTCTCTTAAAAAGAGTTTTCAGTGATATTGAGAATCGTATTTTAGATTTACCAAATAAATGGGAGCATGGCCTTATAGAAGGCTGTAGAAGAGTTGACTTAAAGGAGTTAAAAAGTAACAAAAAAATAATCGTTTCCGAATTTACCCACAATCCCGATAAAACCTTATCAATAGATTTATACGCAAATTTAATGCAGCTACATTGGTCTAATGACCCGTACAGTGATTTTTCTCAAAAAGTCAAACTCTTAAACCCCAAAGGTCAATTCTTATGTTGCCTATTTGGAGCGGAGACGCTAAACGAGCTTAGGGACTCTTTCGCTAAAGCCGAGATGAAACTATTTGGTGCAGTTAGTCCAAGGATTTCTCCATTACCGGAAATAAGAGATGTTGGTAACTTGGCTGCTAAGGTTGGGCTGCATAACAGTGTGGTCGATAGAGATCTGATAAAGGTTGACTATAAAAAGATATTAGATTTGTTTTTGGATATTAAAAAAATGGGTGAGACAAATGCAATAATTGGGCGGAATAAAAATCTAACACCCAAAAGCCTGATTCATGAAGTTGAAAAACATTATTTCGAAAATTTTTCAGGTAGAAGACAAGAGGATTATGCCCAGTCTATAAGTGCAACTTTTGAAGTCATCTATTTGTATGGAACGAAATAGAAGAAGAGAGAGAGAATTTGATTTGATATTTTGGTGGTATAGCTTAGTTAAGTCATATTGGAAGAAGCGAAAATGAATGTTATTGAGTCAAATACCCCAGAAGACCATCCAAAGATTTTAAAACAGAAAGTGGGTGTCATAATAGGGAACCTTGGTACACCAGACGCCACAGATTATTGGTCTATGAGAAGATACCTAAAGGAGTTTCTATCTGATAGGAGGGTAATTGATTACTCTCCTTGGGTCTGGAAGCCAATATTAAACCTAATTTTACTCAGAAGACCTTTCTCTTCTGGCGAAGCATACAAAGAGATTTGGAATACAAAGGAAAATGAAAGCCCACTGTTGACGATTACCAAAGCTCAAACAAAAAAATTGCAAGCTAAGTTTCATAAAGAGTACGGTGATCAAGTTTTATTGGATTTTTGCATGCGGTATGGTAACCCCTCGACAGAAAGCGTACTTAGAAAAATGGTATCTCAGGGATGTACAAAAATACTTTTTTTTCCACTTTATCCACAATATGCAGCTCCAACGACTGCCACTGCCAATGATCAGATATTCAGATCTTTAATGAAGTTAAACTGGCAGCCATCTATTAGAACAGTGCCCCCATACTTTGACAATCCAGAATTCATCAGTTCGGTCTCAAAATCAATAGAGACGGCGTATAAAAAATCAAAATTTAAGCCTCAGCATTTGGTGATATCATATCATGGTGTTCCTGAACGATACTTGTTAAATGGAGACCCTTACCATTGTCAATGCCAAAAAACATCCAGGCTAATCAGAGAAAAGCTTAAGTGGAAGAAAAGTGAATTGACGACGGCATTTCAGTCAAAATTTGGTCCGGAAAAGTGGGTAGGGCCTGCTACCGTTGAGCTCGTAGCGGATTTAGCTAAATCTGGTAAGGATAATATCGCCATTATAGCGCCCTCTTTTTCTTCTGATTGTGTTGAAACTCTGGAAGAGATCTGTGGGGAGATAGCAGAAAGCTTTTCGGAAGCCGGAGGAAAAAACTTCCTATATATTCCATGTCTTAATGACGATAAAGTACACATCGACATGTTCTTTAATATACTAAAAAAAGAGCTATCTGGGTGGGTTTAGCTTAACTTTCCTTCTCTATCTCTTTTCCTGTGCTTTGATCAATAACTTTCATCGATAACTTACTTTTGCCTCTATCATCAATACCCATCAATTTAACTTTGACGGTTTCTCCTTCATTTAAAACGTCTTTTGGATGATTAACTCTATCCTCAGATATTTGACTAACGTGAACAAGGCCATCTCGTTTCCCATAGAAGTTTACAAAAGCTCCAAAATCCATCAGCTTAACGACTTTACCTTCGTAAACTTGTCCTACAATAGGGTCTTCAACGATCTCTTTAATCATTTTTCTAGCTGTATCTAAGCTCTCTTTGTTTTGAGATGCTATTCTCACTAATCCATCATCGTTTATATCCACTTTAGCACCCGAAACTTCAACAATTTCTTTTATTACTTTTCCTCCGCTTCCTATAACCTCGCGAATCTTGTCGCTGGGAACAGTTATCGATTCTATTTTAGGCGCATATTGTGAAAATTCAGATGGAGCTGACAAAGATTTGGCCATTTCACCTAAAATGTGTAGCCTTGCTTCCTTTGCTTGATCCAGTGCTTTTTCCATAATTTGAGGTGTAATTCCTGCAACTTTTATATCCATCTGCAAAGACGTTATCCCGGCTTCGGTCCCAGCCACTTTAAAGTCCATATCCCCAAGATGGTCTTCATCTCCTAATATGTCTGTCAGAACAGCAAACTTTTTCCCTTCTAGTATTAATCCCATAGCAACACCGGCTACGGGCGCTTTGAGGGGTACCCCTGCATCCATCATTGACAAAGATGATCCACAAACTGTTGCCATTGAGGAAGATCCATTGGATTCCGTTATCTCGGAAACAACTCTCACTGTATATGGAAATTCTTCAGACGAAGGTAATACCGCTTGTAAGGCCCTCCATGCTAGTTTTCCATGCCCAATCTCTCGGCGGCCAGGCCCCATCATTCTACCGCATTCTCCCACAGAGTAAGGTGGGAAATTATAATGAAGCATAAAATTTAGTCTGCCTTCTTTGTGTAGGGCATCTACGATTTGCTCAGAATCTCCGGATCCAAGTGTTGTAACAACCAGACCCTGAGTTTCACCTCTTGTGAATAATGCAGATCCGTGCGCCCTCGGTAATAAACGGGTTTCAGTCTCTATTTGCCTAACCGTTGTTAGATCCCTACCATCTATGCGCAATCCATCATCTAGGATGTTGTTTCTAACAACCTCAGACTCAAGCCGTTTTATTAGTTCTTTAACCTCACTACCTTCATTTTCTTCATCTGAAAGTGAGCTTTTTATTTTCTCGACCGCTGAAGCCACTGAAGCTTGTCGGTCTTTTTTATCGGATATTTCGAACGCTTTTTTAAGATCTTTGTTTCCTGCTTTAGATATCTTTTTATATAATTCGTCATTAAGCTGATAATCAAAAGAAAAGGGTTCCTTTGCGGCCTCTTTTGCCAGATCGATGATCATGTCAATGACGGAGGCCATTTGTTCGTGTCCGAACTTTACGGCTCCCAACATCTCTTTTTCTGATAGTTCGTATGCTTCAGACTCTACCATCATTACGGCATCTTTTGTTCCTGCAACTACGAGATCAAGCCTTTGGTCACTCTTTTCTTTTAAGTTATCCATGTCATCTACTGACGGATTAAGAACATAGGAGCCATTAACAAACCCTACTCTTGCAGCTCCAATCGGCCCAAGAAACGGGGCACCAGAAAGTGTTAAAGCGGCGGAGGCTGCTATCATAGCAACTATATCGGGGTCATTTTCTAGGTCATGACTGAGAACGGTACATGTCACCTGTACTTCGTTTTTAAACCCCTCAACGAACAGTGGTCTTATAGGTCTATCGATTAGACGACTGGTCAAAGTTTCTTTTTCAGTAGGGCGAGCTTCTCTTTTGAAAAAACCTCCAGGGATTTTTCCAGCCGCATAATACTTTTCTTGATAATTTACTGTTAGGGGAAAGAAATCTTGGTCAGCTTTTGCCTCCTTTGCAAATACAACAGCTGCCATAACTACGGTCTCGCCATAGGTTGCCATTACAGTCGAGTCTGCTTGCCTAGCGATCTTGCCAGTTTCTAGTGTTAATTTATCGTGTCCCCACTCAATAGTCTTCTTTATTTCATTAAACATATCTTGCCTTTGCTATGGTAAATTTTTACGGACAAAAAAACCGGAATAATTTATCTTCTTATTTCTAGTCTTTTAATTAGTTCCTTGTAGCGATCCTCGTCTTTTTCTCGCACATAGTCCAAAAGTTTTCGTCTTAAAGAAACCATTTTTAAAAGGCCTCTTCTAGAGTGATTATCTTTTTTATGAGTTTTGAAATGCTCTGTTAGATTGGCAATTCTCTTCGTCAGTATTGCTACCTGAACCTCAGGTGAGCCAGTATCTCCCTCTTTGTTTGCGTATTCTTTAATGAGGGTGTTCTTATCTTCTTGGGTAATCGACATCTAAATTCTCCATTTGTTAATACCTACCAGGATGTCGTCCAGTTAGGTTTGATTGATAAACATATTTTTTAGTGTGGTTTTATAAAAAAATAAAGAAAAAAATAAATATTACTAATCTCTTGGTGACTTTTATATTTTACTCAAGTGTTAAATTTTCTCTTGACCTTCAGAAAGCCTTCTTCTCTAAAGAGGATGCCTGCGACTTTTCCTTTATACTTTGCAATGAGTTCTTCGCCTTCTCCAAAATCAAACGCAACAGGGCATTCTATCGGCCGACCATTTTCCAAGTGTCTTATATCATCCGAATTGCATTCAAAAACTTTTAGACCTGGGATCCCGATTTCAATATCCATTATATTTGATATTAAATTCTCAATAGATAGGTCTAGAAGGTCAGATAAATCAGTTGCCTTATCAGCTTTGAAGGGACCGTATTCAATACGCTTAAGGTTTCTCACGTGTCCGAAACATCCAAGAAAATCTCCAATATCTCTGGCTATGGATCTTACATAACCACCTTTACTACATTCGAAATGCACAAGTGTTTCTCCTTTTTTATCGTACGATTGTAATGAGAGTGTATATACCTTTATACGCCTTGCTGTGAGTTGGAAGGTCTCTTTAGCTTTGAAGCGCTCGTAAGCTCTTTTACCTTTTATCTTCACTGCAGAAACTTTGGGAGGAACTTGAAATGGCACCTCTGAATAATATTTAAGAGCTTCTAGTATTTCATTTTTTCTTGGAATGTAGTTTGAGGCTTTGCGAGTTGTTCCAGAGGAGTCATCTGTGTCAGTTTTCAATCCGTATAAAAAAGAAGCTTCATACTTCTTTCTTGACCTTAGGAGATATGGAATTGCTTTAGTGGCTTCGCCTAACGCTACTGGTATTAATCCTGTAGCGTCAGGGTCCAATGTTCCGGCATGACCGATCTTTGTTGGGTTCATTTTTTTTTTTAGTACCCTTACTACATCCGCTGATGTAATTCCAGCCGGTTTGTTCACTAAAATCCACCCGTTAAATTTATTTTTCTGCACTGCGAATCTATTCTTTTTCAAGAGCTCTAAAAATCTGGTTAGTTTTCTCTATCTGTTTAAAAAGTGTGTCTTCTTTAAACCTCAAGTCCGGTAGATATTTTAAAGACAACTCTTTTCCGAGAGCGTGCCTTATAGCGCTCTTATTTTTACCCAAAAAAGAAGTGAGTTCTTGTGGGTCTACATGATTGAAAGGAAGAACATACACTGTTGCCATCTTAAGATCTGCCGAGCATCTTACCTCACTTACAGAAGCTGAATAGTTTTTTCTATTGTGATCATAAAAATTGGAGTCAATTAGTATTTTGGAAATATTTCTTTTAATTAACTCTGAAACTCTCAGTTGTCTTTGAGAAGCTTCGTTTCCAACCCGACCCTTATTTTTTCTTTTTTGCATATTAACTTCAACCAGTACAACGATTAGACTATACTAACTACTAAAATTAAAATTGAGATTATTCAATTATTTGTTGAGGAAAAAATGAAAAATCATTTTAAGGTGAGTGTTTTAGGTGCATCAGGGCGTATGGGATCCCAAATAATAAAGAGAGTTAATGAATCTCCTAACATTGATCTACAATGTGTAGTTGAGCATAAAGGCCACAATTGGATAGGACAAGATTGTGGGGAAAAGCTACTAGGCAAAGAGAACAATATCATCGTAACCGATGATTTAAATTTGGCCGTAAGCTCTGCTGATGCTGTCATCGATTTTAGTACACCTGATAACTCGTTGGATTGTCTTAAAATTTGCGCACACACCAACACAGCTCATATAATTGGTACAACTGGTTTTGATTCAAGCCAAGAAAGTAAAATTAATGGGTATGCAGAAAAGGTGGTTGTTGTAAAGGCTGGAAATATGAGCTTAGGAATAAATATATTAACTAGTTTAGTTGAAAAAATTTCATCTTCTCTAGACTCTGATTTTGATACAGAAATTTTGGAAATGCACCATAGGAACAAAGTTGATGCTCCATCTGGAACCGCCTTGATGCTGGGTGAAGCAGCAGCAAAGGGCAAAGGGAAAAGCCTATCAGAGTTAAGAGGAGCCATACGTGAAGGCACATTTGGTATTCGAGATAAAGGTTCAATAGGTTTTGCTTCTCTCCGAGGTGGTGGCATTGTAGGTGAGCATGAAGTTTCTTTTACATCAGAATCTGAAAGAATATCTATTAAACACGAAGCATTCTCCAGAGATATCTTTGTTAAAGGAGCAATAAAAGCTGCCTTATGGTCAAAAGAAAAGAAACCCGGTTTTTATGATATGCTAAGTGTTTTAAACTTGAGGTAGCAAAGTCGCATGAAATTTATTCTAAAAAGCACTGTTCTATTACTGATTTTAAGTTTTCCGTCTATTTCGTTGGGCAAAACTTTTACAGCTTGTGGAGGGGATTTTAATTTATTTTTAAAGAAGGCAGAAGAATACGCAATTGAACTTGGCGTAAGCAGTGAAGTATTAAGAAAAACTGTTGGGCAAGCAAAATTTAATCCAAAGATTATTCAGCTTGATAGAAAACAAAGAAGTTTTAAATTGAGTTTTATTGATTTCTCTAGCAGAGCGATAAATGATTATAGATTAGTAAATGGGAAAAAGAAGTTCAAAAAATATCGAGATGTTTTTGATCAAGCAGTTGTCTTATACGGAGTTCCAAAAGAAGTAATCACTGCCTTTTGGGCAATGGAAACTGATTTTGGAGCTGTTCAAGGAGATTTCAATACACTAAACTCTTTGGCTTCATTAGCATTTGACTGTAGAAGACCTGAGCTTTTTCAACCGGAGTTTATAGCAGCGATGCAATTGATTGACCGTGGTGACATTTACTACGACACAACAGGAGCTTGGGCTGGAGAAATTGGGCAAGTTCAGATGTTGCCACAGGACATTTTGGAATTTGGTATTGATGGTAATCAGGATGGTCGGATTTCTTTAAAAGAGACTCCTGAAGATGCTATTCTAACAGCTGCTAATTTGATAAATCATATGGGTTGGGTTAAAGGAGCCCCTTGGTTAGAGGAAGTACTATTACCTCGGGACTTTTACTGGCAGCTAGCAGGGTTTGGAAGGGGAAGACCTCTCAAAGATTGGAAAGCTCTGGGAGTAAAATTAAGAAAAGAAGAATTGAGAATAGATGAAAATTTGCATTCAACACTTTTATTACCACAGGGAAAGGATGGCCCTGCATTTTTGGCCTTTAAGAACTTCGAAGTTTACTTAAGCTGGAATGATAGCTTTATTTATACTGTGACAGCTGCTCACTTGGCGAAAAGGCTTGCTGGGGCAAAAAAATATATACATAGAAATCCCTCAGATATTTTAGATATTGAATCAATGATACAATTGCAAAATCTGCTGAAATCTAAAGGTTATGATGTTGGAAAAGTAGACGGTATTTTAGGTGCAAAGACTAGACAGGCTGTAAGGCTGATTCAGCTAGAGTTCGGTCTTTCAGCAGACAGTTGGCCAACAAATGATCTTCTTAGAAAGCTTCAATGAGTTAATTTGACGTTTTCAATAAAATATTTGAATCCTGGGTCCACAAGTCTTGCCAAAGACTTTTTTTTGTTCATAGTTACGAAACGATGATTTTTCTCTAGTTGTTTCGTTTTTTGCATTGTTGCTACACATGTGTAGATATGACAGACTTTTTGGGCCCAAATGTTATATTCGGGCATATAAGTAAAGCGTTGGAATACACCTTCTTTTTTAATAACTCTAATACCCCAACCTGTTTCTTCTAATACCTCTCGATATAGAGAATGTAAGGGCGATTCATTCTTATCAGAACCTCCGCCTGGTAACTGAACTTCGATATTCCCCTCTGAATTGACCTGTTCTGTCAAAAGAAATTCTTTTTTATGAAAAATGATGCCGTAGGCACCAACTCTCCTCTGGTATTTTATTCTGGAATTAACTCTTTCTCCGAATAGCTTCACTGCGTTCTACCGAATTGTTGTTGTTTTCATATTTAATATTAAATAAACATCAGTAATTACTAAATAAAACAAAGAAATACATGAAAAAAAAGTTTGTAGACTCAATTTTACCGTTTCAGGTTGATAGTAAGAACCTAAGAGGGCGTTTTGCCTGCGTAGAGAAAGTAACTTCTGATACTTTAAAAAACCATCATTTCCCTGATGAAGTTTGTGCACTTTTAATTGAAGCACTTCTCCTGACAATTTTAACAGGAGAGATGATTAAAATAAGATGGAGACTGTCTTTACAGATACGGGGTAGTGGCTCAATAAAATTATTGGCAACAGATTATTATGCCCCTCGGGAAGGAGGAAAACCAGCCCGTGTAAGAGCGTATGCAGATTATGATAAAGACGCGAAACATTTTAATCTGGAGTCGGGATTATTCGCCATTACTATCGATCAAGGAAAAAAAATGGAGCCATATCAGGGTATCACTCCGATTATTGAAGGTAGCTTAAGTAAGTCGGCAGAAAATTATTTTTTTCAGTCAGAGCAAATTAAAACTTTTTTTGACCTCAATATTACAAAAAAACATGGTGAAAAAAACGGAAAAAATTGGAGTGCATCGGGGTTCATGTTGCAGGCATTGCCTGAGGATAATGATAATGAATTGGTCGATGATCAGAGCTGGAATACTCTAAAGAATAGGATAATTGAACAAACTAAAGATTACTTAATGAGTGCTGATTTTGATCAATATCGTTTTTTAGACAATATTTTTCAAACCAGTACATTAACTGTGTTTAAAGAAACAAAGCTAAAATTTGGGTGCTCCTGCAAACGAAAGACGCTCCTTTATACTTTAGCTAAATATCCAAAAGACCAGTTAGAAGAAATGTCTGACGACCAGAAAAAAATTTCAGCAGATTGTCAATTCTGTGGGAAAAAATTTCAGTTTTTTCTCCAAGAAATCCATGATTATCATGAAAGTTGATTTTTCACAAAAAGAAGAGGTGAGTAAAAGGATCAGAAGTGTTCTCCACCCCACTGACTATCATAAGAATTTTGCAAGAAAGACCGATACTACTTTTGACCTAAACCAAAAAAAAAATAGGACAAATGTAAGCTTACTCCCCGCTTCTGTCCTCGTTCCCTTACAGTATGAGAATTCCATTTGGCAAGTTATTCTTACCCGTCGTTCAATGAATATGAAAAAGCACTCGGGACAAATTTCTTTCCCAGGAGGCAAGTTTGAGAATGAAGATAACAGTCTCGATGCGACGGCTCTAAGAGAAGCTTTTGAGGAAATCGGATTAAGATCGGAAAATGTATGTCTATGGGGATCCTTACCATCTCATGAGACAGTAACTGGATTCAGGGTGTTTCCGTTTATTGGAAATATCAGAGAATATGAAATTCAGATAAATAGCACAGTGGAAGTATCTGAAGTGTTTAAAGTGCCGCTTGAGTTTTTACTTGATAGAAGAAGTTATTCGGAGCACTTTTTTACTTGGAATGGAGAAAAAAGATCATATTTGGCTGTTCCTTATGGGCCCTATTATATTTGGGGCGCAACGGCACGAATTCTTTATAATTTCTCAAAAAAATTTTCGATGTAGGTCTTTCTATGGATAAAATAAATATAGAAAAGATTTTTGGCTCAGAAATAAAAAAGCTGATGGGGCTAATCAGTACCTCAGGGAAGGAATGCTACATTGTTGGAGGAGCGGTTAGAGACTTTTTGCTTGGA
>OZSS01000254.1_pt1 | contig 24864 bp, 29 predicted proteins | sample 1779911 | NCBI WGS metagenome assembly OZSS01 (sample SAMEA2603589, study PRJEB24840) | metagenome | biome: Water; feature: Photic zone; material: Seawater sample | place: Mediterranean Sea | collected 2013-11-12 | depth 10 m
TGGAAGTAATGCACGAGCGTAACGCTCACAACTTCCCACTTGATCTAGCAGCAGCTGAGTCTACAACAGTAGCTCTTTCAGCTCCAGCTATCGGTTAAGCTTAAAGTTCTTAAATTTACAAGCCCCCTTTTTGGGGGCTTTTTTTTGTTTAATTTTCAATTGGTTTCATATAATGTTTATATATAAATAAAACATTTGATATTTCTATGAGTAGTAGTTTTGGAAAAATTTTTCGTGTTAGTACTTTTGGAGAATCACATGGTGGTGCAGTAGGAGTTATCCTTGATGGATGTCCACCTAAGTTAAAAATAGATATAAATCTGATACAAAATGAATTAGATAGGCGCAGACCTGGCCAAAGTGACATTACAACACCAAGAAATGAAGAAGATAAAATTGAGATATTAAGTGGGATAAAGCAAGGGTTAACACTAGGAACTCCAATAGCAATGTTGGTAAGAAATAAGGATCAAAGACCAGGAGATTATAATAATTTGGAGCAGGTATTTAGACCTTCTCATGCAGATGGTACATATCATCTGAAATATGGAATTCAGGCAAGTTCTGGCGGTGGAAGAGCCTCTGCTAGAGAAACAATTGGGAGAGTAGCTGCTGGTGCTGTAGCAAAACAATTATTAAAAACCTTCTGTAACACTGAAATACTATCTTGGGTAAAGCGTATACATGATATTGATTCTGATATAAATAAAGAGAAGATTTCTCTCAAAAAAATAGATTCTAATATTGTTAGATGTCCTGATGAAAAGGTATCAACAGAAATGATCGAGAGAATTAAGGAATTAAAGCGTCAAGGAGACTCTTGCGGCGGTGTCATTGAATGTTTAGTAAGAAATGTCCCCTCTGGTCTTGGAATGCCTGTTTTTGATAAATTAGAAGCTGATTTAGCAAAGGCTTTGATGTCTTTGCCTGCCACGAAAGGCTTTGAAATAGGTTCAGGTTTCTCTGGAACTTATTTAAAAGGAAGCGAACATAATGATGCCTTCATCAAGTCTGATGATATTAGTAAGTTAAGAACAACATCAAACAATTCAGGAGGTATACAGGGCGGAATAAGTAATGGTGAAAATATCGAGATGAAGATAGCTTTTAAACCTACAGCAACCATCGGGAAAGAACAGAAAACAGTAAATGCTGAAGGTAAAGAAGTACTTATGAAAGCAAAAGGGAGGCACGATCCATGCGTTCTACCAAGAGCAGTTCCCATGGTTGATGCCATGGTAGCTCTAGTACTTGCTGATCATTTGCTTCTAAATCATGCTCAATGTGACTTAATAAATAAGTAGTATTTTTGTTGAATAAATTATATTTATCTTTGATTTAATTATTTTTGAGCCATTCAAATATTTTTGGATCAAATTTTTTATTTTTGATAGCTTTATCTCCAATTACGACTGCTTTATACCCTAAAGATTTATAAGTTTTTAAATCATTGATTGATATTCCTCCAGCAGCAATGAAATCAATATTTGTATAGTTGAGTATATCTATCGAACTATCTTTACTGTTTATTGGGTAAATTTTGATAATTTTGCAATTTAAATCTATCGCTTCCTTAAGATCTTTTAAATTATTAATTCCAGGAATTAATAAATAACTTTTTGACTGCGCATAATTGAAAAGATCTTTATCCCAAAATTTCATCATCGAAAAATTTAATCCAATTTTTAAAGAATCTTCTATTGATTGCTTATTAACTATGGAGGCAGAGCCTAAATTAATTCTTGGATATTTAATTTTTATATCGGATACAAAATCGAACCAATTTTCGTTGTTAGACCAACTTATTTCAATATTCTTTAATCCTAATTTTACTAAGTATGCTAATTCTTCAAAAAATGAATTTCTTATAGAGGTATTTGAGTAAATATTATCTTCAGGTTTTATAAGTAAAAAAAAAGACTCAGTTTTCAGGAACTCCGAAAAAGAATCTTCTTTATTATTCATTAAAAATTTAAACTTTCGCGATTAAATATAGTTTGCGACTTTTACTTCTGAGCGGTTAAGCAAATCTTGGATATCTTCAGTATCTATAGTTTCTCTTTCAATTAGCATTTGAGCCATTTCGTCTAGAACTGTTCTGTTATCTGATAAAACTTTTGTAGCTCTCTTATAGGCCACATCAACAAGTTCTGAAACCTCTACATCAATTGTTGCGGCCGTGTCTTCAGAAAAGTCTCTTGTAGAGCTCATATCTCTTCCGAGAAACATTCCACCTTGAGATTGACCTAGAGCGACAGGACCTATTTTGTCGCTCATGCCGAATTTAGTGATCATTTGTCTTGCTACATTAGCAACTTGTTGTAAATCATTTGAAGCTCCAGTTGTTACTTCTTCTTCTCCATAAACAATTTCTTCAGCAACTCTTCCACCAAGAGCTACAGCCATTTGATTTTGAAGGTAAGAACGAGAGTAAAGACCAGATTCCATTCTTTCTTCACTTGGAGTAAAGAAGGTTAGACCTCCAGCTTGACCTCTTGGAATAATTGAAACTTTTGCTACTGGATCATAATCAGGCATTAATGCTCCAACGAGTGCATGACCAGCTTCGTGATAAGCAACTAATTCTTTTTTCTTATCACTGATTACTCTATCTTTCTTTTCTGGGCCAGCCATAACTCTTTCAATGGCATCACCGACTTCATCGTTACTTACTTTATCTAAATCTTTTCTAGCTGCTAATATTGCTGCTTCATTTAAGAGGTTAGCTAAATCTGCACCAGTAAATCCTGGTGTTCTTCTAGCAACTTTATCTAAATCTACGTCTTTTGAAAGAGTTTTATCTTTCGCATGAACATTTAATATCTGCAATCTTCCAGCATAATCTGGTCTATCTACTGTTACCTGTCTATCGAATCTTCCAGGACGCATTAAAGCTGAATCTAAGACATCTGGTCTGTTGGTGGCAGCAACTATTATTATTCCTGAATTACCTTCGAAACCATCCATTTCAGTTAGGAGTTGATTTAATGTTTGCTCTCTTTCATCATTTCCTCCGCCCATACCAGCACCCCTTTGTCTTCCAACTGCATCTATTTCGTCAATAAAAACAATACAAGGAGCATTCTTTTTAGCTTGTTCAAAAAGATCTCTTACTCTGCTAGCTCCAACTCCTACAAACATCTCTACAAATTCTGAACCAGATATTGAGAAAAAAGGTACACCTGCTTCTCCAGCTACTGCTTTTGCTAACAATGTTTTTCCTGTCCCAGGAGGGCCAACAAGAAGAACTCCCTTTGGAATTTTTGCTCCTACTGCAGTAAATCTATCTGGGCTCTTAAGAAAATCTACAACTTCTGTAAGTTCTAATTTTGCCCCTTCAACACCAGCAACATCTGAAAAAGTTACTTGTGTAGATGGTTCCATTTGCAATCTAGCTTTGCTTTTACCAAAACTCATGGCAGGGTTACCACCTCCAGCATTACCACTTTGGGATCTTCTGAAAAGAAAAAATAGGCCTCCGATCAAAAGTACTGGAAAAATTAAGCTACTTATAGCTTGTTGCCATGGATTGGCTAATTTTGTAGGAGTTACAGCTATATCTACATTATTCTCAGTCAGTATTTTTAATAAATCTTTGTCAGGGGCTAAATTGACCTCAGACCTGCTCCCATCATTTTCAACAACTTGAGCTGTGGCATTATCTGGAGATATTAGGACTCTACTGATTTCTTTATCTTGTACTGCCTCTATAAAATCACTATATCTCAAAGTCTTTGTAGAACTTTCAGTATTAGGTTTATCAAAAACTGAGGTACCAATGAAAATTACAGTAATAACAGCTAGGACATAAAGTCCTACGTTTCTCCAACGTTTGTTCACAATAAAAAATCTTTAATAAATCTATAATACTAATAATAAAACATTATTAAGAGCGTCTTAGAACATCTACTACACTTTTGAATGCAAACCATTCAGGAATTGGTTCGCCATTCCTTAATTTCTTTCTAAATTCAGTACCACTAAGTTTCATAATTTCATAATTTAATTCTTTGGCTTCTTCAGCTGTTATATATCCTTTTTCCTTCGTATAAACTAAATTTTTTGAAGGAACAGTTTGCATCATCAATTCATCTGCACACTTATTTGCAAAATTCTGGGCGTCATATGGACCATAAAAATCCTCACCAGTTGATGAAGACTTACAACCAGCCATATCTCTACCAATAATAAAGTGGGTGCAGCCATAATTTCTTCTGATTATCATATGTTGGAGAGCTTCTCTTGGCCCCGCCATATGCATTGAATAAGGTAAAAAAGCCCATTTTATTCTTTCATCAGATATTTCCTCTTCTAATTCTTTATAGGTCAAATATCTAACTTTCCCCGGGATATCATCTTGTTGAGTTGGTCCACAAGTTGGATGAACTAAAACAACTGATTTAGAGGAGACATTTTCTGAAAGTAAGGCGTTAGTAAATAATTCATAATGTGCTCTATGAATTGGATTTCTGCATTGAAATGCAACTACATCATGATTTGATGGCAGTGTAGATCTAACTTCTTCTGGGGTTTTGCAGGGGAATTCTCTAGTTGGTAGTTCGAAACCATAAACTCTTCCTCCTATATAGAATCTCCCTCTCTCGTTAAAAATCATCTTAACAGCTGGATGATCTAAAGAATTAGTACCATAACAAAGTTCAGCTTCTAAGGATTTGTCAGGCTCCCATTTAGAGCTAACTTCTAAAACTGCTATTTTTTGTTTTTTATAAGTAAGCAATATTGTCTCTCCAGCTTTTACTTTTTCATTATTTGAATCAAATACAATAGGCAAGCCAAAAAGCAACCCGTTTGTATTTCTATTATTTTTAATTACCGAATTGTAGTTATTTTCATCCATAAAACCTTCCAATGGAGAAAAAGCTCCAACCATCAAAAGTTCTACATCGCATGCATTTCTTTCGCTACATTCAAACTCATAGGTAGCTTTAGAGATAAGATCATTTTTAAGGTTTTCATCTTTGATAATTAGATTTTTTAGTTCCCCTCCATAAGGCGGTATTAGTCCATTAGTATCTGTTTTAGTTTTTTGTTGTAATTCCATTTTTTAAATTAATAAAGAAAAATTTTGAAAAAAAAAGAGGGGTTTAACCCCCTTTTTCTATTGAGTAGGATTTATGCCTTTCTTCCGTAAAGCTCCCCAATTATTTTTACATCAAGTGGATCCTTTGAACCCATGTCTGTATCTGAAGGTTGGATAGCTTCAAAAGTACCAGCAAATTCATCTGTGTCAGAATCTACATAGTTGATTGAAAGAGTTATAACGCCAGTACCATTTACATCAACTTTAATATTTTCTTTTGCAAGTTCTTCATCATCTCCTCCTAATGCAACTAAACCTTGAGCATATTCAACACCAGTATTTTTAGCTCTTGCCTTCGGATCTAGAAAGTCACCAGTTCTGTAGTTAGGTGTAAATGTTGAACCACTAACCTCAGTGCCTGGCTCAATAGATGAAGGTAAATCAGCTGTAAGATCTTTTGCTGAGAATGCAAATGGCACCTCTAAACCACCAGGAGTTAATACAGTAATAAGTTGAAAATCAATACCACCCTTTTCAGTGAAGGTTCCTGAATCTATATCTCCATAAACTTCTGTCACTGTGGTGTTATTTCTAGGACTAATAATTTTTGTAGAAACAAATTCTGCAGCTTTTCGTTTTGTCCCTGGCACTTTTACATAAACTTCTGTTGGATGCATGCATATTCCTTTAAGGCTATCTCCATTCCCTAGAGATATTGATCCGACAAGAGATGAGTCTAATGTAGGGCAATCATTAGCTTTTCCTGTGTTAACAACATCTGTAAATTGTGCATTTCCTCTTTCAGAAAAAGCAAATGTTTTAACAGGTACGAAAGCAAAAGTTATACAAATTGAAATAACAAAAGCTAAGAAAGAACGAATTCTCATAATTAAAGTTGCAGTAAAGTTCTGTGACGATAGATTAAAGGTCATCTAATAAGTTCAGTACGGATATTACAAGGGAAAGGACCATAAAAGATAGGACTATTAAATCCTCGAAACAACCCGTAGCTTTTTAGATTTTAAAAAAACTGGATTTATTGTAAGCTATCACATTATTTTTAATGATTAAGATTACAAAAAAATACAAATTAAAAAATTTTTTTTTATTTTTTTTATGAAATAATTCGGGTTATTAATTTATTTGCTAAATCAATTTTTGATGTTTTGTTAATGTAGTGTTCCATATTGTTCGTATCGAATAGCCAACCTTCATTTTGTGCCAAAAAGCCAAATCCTTGGCCTTCAAGATCAATTGGATTTGCGAATAGATAATCACAACCCTTTTGGATAATCTTTTCTTTAATTGTCATTCGTGCCTCATCGATGGATCCTGTAAAAGCACAAAAGCCTACAAAAACTTGGTTATCTTTTTTTGATTTACTAATTGTTTTTAAAATATCAGGGACTAGCTCAAAGTTTTGATTCAAATGAGCATTAATTTGATTTTTTGGAATTTTAGCTGAAGTATCAGAGGTTATTTTGAAATCAGATACTGCTGCATTCATGAAAAAATAATCGCAATTTGATATTTCATCATTAAGAGCCTTAATTAAATCAATACTAGTTTCAATTTCATATCTTTTTATTCCATCAGTAAGATTCTTATCGATTTTCAGAGGACCATGAACATATTTTACGTGTGCTCCCCTGAACCTCGCGACTTGAGAAAGAAGTAGGCCCATAGCTCCAGAACTTTTGTTAGTAATGTGTCTTGCCGCGTCAATTTTCTCTGAGGTACACCCTCCAGTTATTAAAATTTCTTTATTAAGTAAATCTTTGCGATATTCATTTTGTTTATGTGAAGCTATAAATTCAAGAGCTAATTGGATTAGATCATTAGGAGGTATCTTACCGATGCCAATAGCATCGCATGCTAAGAGGCCTTCACTTGGCTGTAAAGATAAAACATTTTTGTAATTCTCTAAATTCTCATAATTTTTTTGGACAGCTTTATTTAGCCACATTTGTGTATTCATTGCTGGTGCAACAATAATTGGCTTTATATTTGCTATTAAGATGCTTGGGATCAATCCCTCTGCATTTCCAGTTACCCATTTTGCTAATGTTGTCGCTGTTAAAGGGGCGATGATTAAAATATCAGCCCAACTACTTAGCTCTATGTGAAGAGGTGTTGATTGACCATCAGACCATTGATCATTTTCTAAAATGCACGGGTTTCTACTTAGAATAGAAAGAGAAAGCGGCTTTATTAATTTTTCTGCATTTTTTGATAAAACGCATCTTATTTCATAATTTTCTTTCGCTAATTGGCTAACTAATAATGGAATTCTTACAGCTGCAATACTTCCAGTTATTAATAAAAGAACCTTTATTTTGGAGTCCTTACTTTTAGTTTTCATCGAAAGGTTCCTGATCGAGGAGATGGGTATAATTAGTCGTTAATTCAGGCCTATTGATTGCAAGAGCTCTCAGTAAGTGCCAGTCTTTTAAACCATCAAATGGAGTATTATAATTATCTTCCTCTAGCCTTTTAGCGAGCTCAAAGGTCATTTCTTCATCAAAAGAATTTACTAGTTCCTCACTTATTTTATTTTCAGAAATGAATTTCATATTGATTAAAGTCAATATACTTTAATAATAAAGCCTCAAGTAATTATTTAAAATTGATATAAGAATTAAGTACATATTTTCAAGAATATGATAATTTTCAATTTTCATATTCTTTTCAAATTGTTTTAGGTCATTTATCTTCATTCTCAATCATAAATATGCAAACTCTCATTTTCAAAAATATTCTTTCTTAAAGTATATATTCAAAAATTTATATCATGTCGCAAACTAAAAGAGAGCAAGTCATTAGTCACATACGCTATTTAAGGCAAGAGCTCAGAGAAATGCATTTAGGGATAAAAGAAGATGACCTTTTCCCTGAGCCAGGCGAATTAAGAGGGTTAATGGCTCAATTGGAGGCATTACTTGAATTAATAGAAGGAAATACTAAAATTCAATCAAACTCTGAAGCGGCTTAATTTAATGCAAAATGGTTGTTAAACCTCAAAAGACAAAATTTCAGCTAAAAATTGTGGAAAATATTCAGACATTAAGTATTTGGGCTAATAATCCATGGCGAAGATATTCAATATCATTGATTACACTTTTAATCGGATACTTTTTTGGAAGTTCTCTTGGTATGGTAAGTGCCGTGGTGGAACTCATGGATCCTGTAGCCGCTTTTTTATCAGTAGTTTTTATTGAGTTTTTAATAGTTCTAAGAAGAAATTTTAGATTTGAAAGGAAAAAGAAATTTTTAGTACTTTTACTAGATTCTTTAAGATTGGGATTATTTTATGGTTTCTTTACTGAAAGTCTTAAGTTGCTATAAATTTACTTGTTGTGTTTCTGTAATAGATAAAGCAAAGCCATTCTTATAGGGATACCATTTGCAACTTGATTATTAATTAAGCAATTAGGATATCGATCAACCACTTTGCTGCTAATTTCAATATCTCTGTTAATGGGACCGGGATGTAGAATTGGGATTTCTTTATTATTCAAAGATAATTTCTCTGGAGTTAAGCCATAATCCAAACTATATGAATCAATGCTACTTAGTAAATTTTCCATCATTCTCTCTTTCTGGAGTCTTAAAACAATAATCGCATCTGCAATTTTTATTGATTCTTCCAATGATCTAGAAATTGTTATGGAACCTCTTGATTTAACAGGATCTTCTGTTTGATTTGGCGCGGGGGTTTTTAAAAAATTGATAAATTCATCAGGTATTAATGTCTTAGGACCACATAAGATTATATCGGCGCCGAATGCACTCAAAGCCCAAAGATTTGACCTGGCAACCCTTGAATGATTAACGTCGCCAATTATTAAAATTTTTTTGGAATTTAAAACCTCTGGATTCAGTGTTTTTTGGGAAAAGAATTTTATCAATGTATAGATGTCAAGCAATCCTTGGCTGGGGTGACTATGTAATCCATCTCCCGCATTAAGAACCGAAGTCTTGGAATTTATTGCATCAAGTTTTTTTGCGATCTCAAAGGTTATGTAACTTGATGAATGTCTGATAACTAATGTATCCGCCCCCATAGCAGAATAAGTTATGGCTGTATCAATTATTGTTTCGCCTTTTGTTAAAGAGCTGGAGGATGGCGCAAACGTTTGGACATCAGCAGAAAGTCTTTTTGCTGCAAGCTCAAAACTATTTTTTGTTCTTGTACTAGCTTCAAAAAATAAAGACGTTACCAAAGTCCCTTGTAAGGCCGGTATCTTTTTTGTTCCTGCATTCTTTAGTGCATCAAATCTATTAGCTAATTCAAATACTGACTCATAATCTTTAATTGAAAAATTAGCTAGTGTGTGGATATGTTTATGAGGCCAAATTTGCATTACGCTTAAAAAGATAAATGATTATTGAAATTTAGGTGTTCTGTCACCTTTTAATCTTTTACTTACACTCCTACTATTTTTGAGATACCAACGCCATTTTATATTTTTTGCCTTTGATATGCCAATTCTCGTAGTTTGAATAAGATCTTTTTCTTCTAGAGTGGAGTCTCGTGGAGAAATCCATAAAGATTTGTTATTAAGAACTTCAAGTGAGTTAAATGAAATGTCTACTCTGAATGTTTTTGTTACTAGGCCAGGTCCAGAAGCTAATCTTTCATTCTTATTAGAGATAAAAACTGATCTTATCAAAACACCACTCGCAAAATTTTCTTTATCAGTAACTATGTTTAAACAATGATGAATGCCATAAGATTTGTAAATATAAAATGTGCCAGGTTTGCCAAATAATGATTTGTTTGATTCAGTCATTTTGCGGTAGCCATGACAGGCCTCTTCTTCCTGTGAATAAGCTTCAGTTTCAACAATAACCCCTTTAACTTGATCTATCTCATTATTTTTTTTTATGAGGTAACAGCCTATTAAATCAGGAGCAACAAGTTTAGAGTGCCGATAAAAAAAATTTTTTGGAAATAATTCTTCTTCTATTTTTCAATACCTATCTAGTAATATATTTAGCTGAGAAAAATATTTAAGGCTATTAATTGATATTGATTTTCAAAAAGATGTGATTATTTTTTAAATTATTTGAAATTCAAAGGATATGTAAATAAGTTGTTCTTAATAAACTATTATTTAATAAGAAAGATATTAAAGGTATGACAAAAATAACTAAAGAGGAAGTAAAAAAAGTTGCTCATTTAGCGAGATTAGAACTTAACGGGAATGAAATTAATAATCATGCAGAACAATTAGAAAAGATATTGGACTATATAAGACAACTTGAAAAAATTGATACAGATGACGTCCCCTGTACAACGAGAGCTATAGAGGTTGTAAATGTATTTAGAAAAGACGAAAAGAAAAATTCTGATTGCAATCAAGAACTTTTAGAATTGGGTCCATCGAGGGAAGATAAATATTTTAAAGTACCAAAAATCATTAATGAATGAGAAAGTTAGTTGCTTCCAATAAATGTTTTATTGACTATCTTTAATAAAAATTTTTTTATTTTAAAGCCTGGATATAAATTTATGATTTTTCTTATTTTCCCCCTCTTTTTGCTATGACTCCTTACACCTATTAATAAATCATAAATAAAGTTAAAAATGTCTTCTTTACTTTCAAATATCCCAACCCTTTGAGGGGAGCCTTTTTTATCTAATAAAGGCTTAGTTTTTTCATAAGCTATTTTGTATTCAAACCAAGGAATCGAAGGCCAAAGATGATGAATGAGATGGTAATTTTGTCCCATTATTAATAAATTCATAAATTTGCTTGGATAAACTCGAGAATTTATCCATTTATTTCTTGATCGAAATGGTCTATGGGGTAAATAATCAAAAAATATTCCTAAAGTGACTCCTACCATTAATGCTGGGCCGAACCATAAATTATAAATTAAATTCATAAAGTCAAATTTCAAACCTGCCAAGATAATTGTTATGAATATGGATCTTTCAATTCCCCATTGTAGTAATTCATATCTTCGCCAGAGTTTTCTTTGAAAGAAAAACACCTCATGATAAAAAAATCTTGGAGCAATTAGCCAAATTGGACCAAAAGTACTGACAATATGATCTGGATCATTTTTGGGGTGATTTACGTGAATATGATGTTGTAAATGAACTCTCGTAAAAACTGGGAAGCTAAACCCTAATAAAATAGCTGAGCCATGGCCCATTGCTTGATTTATCCAAGGAACTGGATGAGCAGCTTTATGACAGGCATCATGAATAACAGTACCTTCAATATGTAAAGCCAAAAAAGCAGTAGCTACAAGTAAAGGTAAAGGCCAAACACCTCTATACCATTGCCATATGCTAAGAAAAGCGAGAAAATAACCGCCAAAAAATAAACCTAATGTTGGATTCCAAAAACTTGGCGGATCTACGTAATTTTTAATCTCTTTTTGCCAATTAAATGTTTTTGAAGAATTAGTATTTTTCGTTGTATTTTTACTGGTTAAGTTTGAAATCGTTTCTTTTATTCTTTAAATAATATAACTAATATTTTAAGATGATTGCATGCTTAGAACATAAAAAATTTCTGTTAGCAGATTTTTAATTCAATTTGAATGTGTCAAAATAATCATCTTAAGAAAAAAAATTCTTAAAATAAACTCCTTTCAATTATTATTTTATTTGAGCGGTCGTGGCGGAATTGGTAGACGCGCGAGTTTTAGGTACTCGTATCTTCGGGTGTGGGAGTTCAAGTCTCCCCGACCGCACTTAAGGAAATTCTGATAGATAGTTTTTTATTGATATCTACTCTTATACTTTAATTAAGTATTTAATTTAATGGATAGTTTGATATTTTATTTGGGAACTTTTTATATTTTAGTTGGGACAATTTTTCTAACTGTACCGATAATTTATCTTGAGCTCGGCAAACCAAAAGACTTAATTAAAGCTTTTTTAAATTTATTAATAGGTTTGATATTAATAATTAAAAATAAAACAATAGATGAATCATTTTTTGTAATTTTCCTTTTTTTAACAGTACTAGTTATTTTTTATCTAGTAGAGCTTTTTTTATCTAGATGGTACCAATTGACAGATAACGAAAAGAAAAAATTAATTACCTTTTTGGAGTTTAAAAATAACTTTTTGAAAATATTAGAGTCTATAAAACTTGTATTTGGTGATTTCACGAAACCTTCAAATTTTTTTAATTTTGGTAGCAATAATAAAAATACAAATAAAAAAAAGTGGGTAAGAAATGATAAAAATGATAATATAAAAGTCTGAAATCAAATAAATTGGTTATTTGAAACATCCAAAAAAACTACAGGTCAATTAAGAAAGAATATAATGAATTAGATTTATTTAAATAATTCTTTTGATCACCAATATTTCTTATATCGTCGTATGAAATCTCAAAATAGCAAAGAACAAAAATCAGAATTTTCTTATAAAGAGACTTTAAATCTATTAAAAACTGATTTCTCAATGCGCGCTAACTCAGTTGTAAGAGAACCTGAGATACAGAATTTTTGGGCTAACAATGATATTGATTTCAAATTAGGTTCAAACAATTCAGGCGAAATATTTACATTACATGATGGTCCTCCTTATGCAAATGGAGCTCTTCATATGGGTCATGCCCTTAATAAAGTTTTAAAAGACATAATAAATAAGTACAAAACCTTAAGAGGATTTAGGGTTCATTTCGTACCTGGTTGGGACTGTCATGGATTACCTATTGAATTAAAAGTTCTTCAGAATTTAAAATCTGATGAAAGAAAGAATCTTGACACTCTAAATTTAAGAAAAAAAGCAACAGATTATGCCCATATCCAAATTAATAATCAGAAGGAGGGTTTCAAAAGGTGGGGCATATGGGGAGATTGGAATAACCCTTACTTAACTCTTAAGAAAAGTTATGAATCTGCTCAGATTGGAGTATTTGGGAAAATGTTTTTAAATGGCTATATATATCGAGGTCTTAAACCTGTTCATTGGAGTCCAAGTTCAAGGACTGCACTTGCAGAAGCAGAATTAGAATACCCTGATGAACATTATTCGAAAAGTATTTATGTTTCATTAAAAATAACTAAAATACCTGAAGAAATTCTATTAAATTTAATCCAAGAAAACCTTAATATCAAAAAAGATTTTTTTCAAAATAATTCTTTCATAACTATTTGGACCACTACTCCTTGGACCATACCTGCAAATGAAGCAGTTGCAGTAAATCCAAAAATAAAGTACGTTTTTGCTATCGATGAAGAGAAGAAAATTTACCTTTTTGCTGAGGATTTATCCTCTGAAATAGGTAAGAAATTTAATAAAGATTTCAAGGTGCTATTAGGGTTTAAAGGCTCCAAATTGGAAAATATTGAATATCAACATCCTTCTAAGAATAAAAATTGCAGAATTGTAATTGGAGGAGATTATATTACTACAGAATCAGGAACTGGAATTGTTCATACTGCTCCTGGTCATGGGATAGATGATTTTAATGTGGGTCAAAAATATGATTTACCAATAACATGTGTCGTTGATGAAAAAGGTAACTTAAATGAATATTCTGGTCAATTCAAAGGATCAAATGTCCTGAAAGATGCAAATGATTTAATTATTGAATATTTAAAAGAAAATAATTTGCTTCTATTAAAAGAAAATTATAAGCATAGATATCCGTATGATTGGAGAACTAAAAAACCTACTATTTTTAGGGCAACAGAACAATGGTTTGCATCTGTAAATGGCTTTAGATCATCTGCATTAAAGGCAATCGAAGAAGTTGAATGGATGCCAGATACTGGAAAGAAAAGAATTTATTCTATGGTTGTTGGTAGAGGAGATTGGTGTATTTCTAGACAAAGGTCATGGGGAGTCCCTATTCCAGTTTTTTATAAAAAAAATGGTAATGACATTCTCCTTAACAAAGAGATAATTAATCATATCCAAGAACTTTTTAGTGAACATGGAGCAGATATTTGGTGGGATTGGGATGTTAAGAATCTTTTGCCAGAAAATTATGCAAAAGAATCTGATCTTTGGAAAAAAGGAACAGATACAATGGATGTTTGGTTCGATTCAGGATCTAGCTGGGCCGCAGTATGTGAACTAAGAAGTGAATTAAAGTATCCAGCAGATCTTTATTTAGAGGGCTCAGATCAACATCGAGGATGGTTTCAGTCATCTTTGCTAACATCTGTTGCAGTCAATAATAAACCTCCATATAAGAAAGTTTTAACTCATGGTTTTGCACTTGATGAAAACGGAAGAAAAATGAGCAAATCTTTAGGAAATGTTGTTGACCCAAATATAATTATTAATGGAGGTAATAATAAAAAAACTGATCCTGCTTATGGTGCTGATGTTTTAAGGCTATGGGTAAGCTCTGTAGATTATTCAGTAGATGTTCCAATTGGTTCAAATATACTCAAGCAACTTTCAGACGTTTATAGAAAAGTTCGTAATACTGCAAGATATCTTTTAGGTAATATTCATGATTATGATCCTAAAATTGATAGTTTTGAAATTGAGCAATTGCCTCTCTTAGATCAATGGATGTTAGGCAGATTAGTTGAGGTTACAGATCAAATATCAAATGCTTATGAAAATTATGAATTTTCAAAATTTTTCCAAATTTTGCAAAGTTTTTGCGTTGTAGATCTATCAAATTTTTATTTGGATATTGCGAAGGATAGGTTATATGTAAGTTCTAAATCACAATTTAGGAGAAGATCTTGTCAGTTCGTCATGTCAAAAGTTGTTGAAAATTTAGCCGTACTTATTTCTCCAGTGCTTTGTCATATGGCTGAAGATATTTGGCAAAATATTCCATACCTAACTAAAGAAAAGTCAGTCTTTCAAAGAGGATGGCCAATATTTTCGCAGTCCTGGAAAAATCAAATACTTAATGAGCACATTGCAAATTTAAGAAATTTGAGAGTTGAAATTAACAAGGCTATAGAAGGATGTAGGAACAAACAAATAATTGGAGCAGCTTTGGAAACTGAAGTTAGTTATTTACCTGAAGATAAAGCTTTAAAAGATTCACTTACTTGGCTAAAAGAATTTGGCAATCAAGATGTAGATTTGTTTAGAGATTGGCTTATAGTATCAAATTTCCAAGTGGTATCCGGTTTGGCTGAGAATCCCCTGATTATTGATAACAATGCTCTTGGTAAAATTCAAATAAATAAAGCTCAAGGTCAAAAATGTGATAGATGTTGGCATTATCAAAAAGAAACTTTTAATGGAGTCCAAAATACAAAATTATGCAAAAGATGTTCAAATATTATTAATTTTGAATTTATTTAAATCCAGTTTTGTTGATTCAAAAAGAAAACTGAGTTTTGATTTTCTCTGATAAAATTTTCTTCGGTTTCTGTTAACGGTGCTTTATAAAGTTTAAAGTTTGTAATTATATGAGAAAGTGTTATTACTTTTTTTTCTGAATCTATTTCAATTGGATGAGTTGTTGAGCTACTAAATCCTCTGAAAATAATTATTTCTAATTGTTCTTTTTGATTTTCTTTTAAAATAAACCCTTCTAGTTTAAGTATCCTATCAGGTATCTCGGAACTTATTTTTTCAAGACTATTTATTAAATCAATTTTTGCCATTTTCTGAGAAGCAAGAGTTTCTTCCATTTTTAGGTAATTTAATTATTGACCATTGAATAATGCCTAAAATATAGATTAATAATGCGAATAATCCTAAGAATTTAGATATCGGCTGGGTAAAGTTAGCTCCAAAGAAAAAATTAAATAAATTTTTGATAATAATGTATAAATTTGAAGAAGGCTGAAGCCATATTGCACAAGTATCTGAATTAATAAAAGAAAAGCAGTTTAAGTTTTTTAAACTCTGAATAAAGAAATTGAGAGATATAAAAGTTATCGTCCATCTCCATATTTTTGTCGTTGTTGTAAGGGAGTAAGAAAAATCATATTCTCTTAATTCATCATTAATATCGTTCCAAAACCAAACTGAAGCTGTTATTAATAATGTTGAAATATTTGTTATCACAAGAGCATAATTATATTTTCCTATTAAAAGTAGAAGGCTTATAAAAAATAAAAGGGAGACTTTCCAATAAATTGATAGAAGTTTAGTAACTGCTTTATTTCTTTTTTTAAATGACCAGAAAGATAGAGTAACAGGAATACCAATAAGGAAAATTATTGAAAGTTGAAAGGATACCCAAATAGAAAGTTGATTAAAAACGTTCAAAACTTTTTCTTTTTAAACACATAATAATTAAACATCAAACTGTTACTTTTGAACTTACTATTGTCATAGTTATGAATATTATGCATCCTTATATTATTGCCTTGGAATATATTGATAATTGTATGAGACAGCATGTTAATCCCCTTAGTAGTAATTTTAATCAAATTGAGAGAATACCTTCTTTGAGCGAAATGTTTGGTGACTCTAAATTGAACCTTCATTTGGATATAGGTTGTGCTGCTGGTGAGTTTCTATTTGATTTAGCTTTAGTTAATACCAGTTGGAATTATTTAGGCATTGAAATCCGTGAGAAATTAGTCAAAAATGCTAAATTAAAAGTTATTGAAAGAGAAATCAAAAATCTATATTTTATATTTGGCAATGCTAATAATATTTTGAATGATGTCCAAAATAAATTTATTATCACAAATCTAAAAAGTATTTCTTTTAATTTCCCTGATCCTTGGTTTAAAAAGAGGCATTATAAAAGGCGTGTAATTCAGCCAGGATTTATTAATATACTCTCAAATTCATTGCAAAAAGGCACCCTAATTTTTATAAAAACAGATGTAAAGGATTTATTCGATTATATGGATTGCACTATATCGAGTAATTTTCATTTTAAAACAATAGATAAAAAAGATTTTAATTGTTCCGAAAGTTTTAATCCAATTAAAGTTAAAACTGATAGAGAAAAGTATGTGATTGTTAACCAACTTGATATTTATGAAAAAATTTATATAAAAATTTAATTCATCGTTGATTTGTTATTTTATCAATTTCTAAAAAGAGTTTATTTGTTATTTCTTTTGATAAAGAATCAACTTTGTTACGGTTTTTGGCCTCAACTAGAACTCTCATAACCGGTTCTGTACCGCTAGGCCTTATATAAACTCTACAATTATCCGAATATATTGCCTGAATATTTTTTATAGATTCATCAATTAAGATTTTGTCTTTTGAATTTAATTTATTAATATTAAAATTTAGATTGATATTGGTTAGTTTTTGAGGATAAGGTTCGAAACTACTTTTAAGCCAATCATTTAAATTAATATTTTTCTTTTTACAAAATTTAGAAATTTGAAGTGCAGTCAATATCCCATCTCCAGAAAAGTTATTAATTTTTGAAAGTATATGACCTGACTGCTCACCTCCTAAAACTGCTCCTTTTTCCTTAATTGCATCATGCACATGTTTATCTCCTACATTAGTTCTATATAAAATTCCTCCAATTTTCTCCCAGGCCTTTTCAAAACCTAAGTTTGCCATTTGCGTTGATATTAGTAAATTATTTGTGAGAATTTTTTGTTCCAAAAGTTCTCTACCCCAAAGAAAAAGAATGTGATCTCCATCTAAAACATTCCCTTTTGAATCTATGCCAATTACTCTATCAGCATCCCCATCGAAGCTAAAACCCATATCTGCAGGACTCTCTCTTAATGCTTTTTTTAATGGTTCGAGGTTAGTAGAACCACAATTCAAATTAATTTTTAACCCATTTTTAGAGTTATTGATAACTCTTACATCAGCACCAAGAGATTGAAAAATATTTTTTGCGCAGGTTGCTGCTGATCCATAGCATGTGTCTAATATTATTCTCAACCCGCTTAGATTTTCTCCTCCCATTGTTTGGATTAGGCTTTTAATGTAAATATCGATGAGATCTTTATTTGTATTTCGGGGGATCACTTTTTTAGGAACTGAGATATTTTGACTTGACTCTTCAATTAATTTTTGAATTTTATTTTCAAAATATATGGTAATTTTTTGACCATTATGATCAAAAATTTTTATGCCATTATATTCTGGCGGATTATGACTTGCAGATATCATGATCCCACTACTTAGTTTTTCTTGTTTGATTAAAAAAGGTATAGCTGGGGTAGGGCAGATTCCAAGATTTATAAATTTTTCACCACTATCGTTTATACCTTGAGTTATTGCCTGAAGAAGAATATCTCCACTAATCCTTGTATCTCTTCCTATTATTATTGGACTTTTCTTCTCTAAGCTCGAACCTAAAGCATATCCCACTTTGTAGGCTAATGAATAAGTTATCTCTTCATTAAATCTTCCTCTTATTCCATCAGTTCCAAAGATTGATTGCATAATTAGATTTCAGGAATTAAAGAAATTTTGAAAATTATTTATTTATTATTTTATCAGTTGATTAAAAGCTTATAGATTTCAATTCTCTTTATTTGTTTAACTTATTTAAGATGTTTTTAGTTAGTAATTTCTTAATAGTGCAATCTGAGAGTCGAGATCAAATTTTAAAGACAAATTTAAAAACAATACTTATTTTAATCATATCTATTGTTATCATTTCACTGTTTTTGTTTAGAAATTTCTTTTTTAAATCAACTTATCTTCTAAAGAGTTTTGGAGAATTGTCCGTTGACCCTGAAATAGCTTTTACAAATAATAAGCCTACATTTCTGGAATTTTATGCTGAGTGGTGCGAAGTTTGTAAAGAAATGGCTCCAAAAGTTTCTGCTTTTAAAGATGAATACGAAAAAGATATTAATTTTGTTTTTTTAAATGTTGATAATCAAAAATGGGGTAATTACATCCAGAAGTTTGCTGTCAACGGGATTCCTCAAGTTAATCTTTTTGATGAAAAGGGTAATCTAATATCTACTTTTATTGGTAAACAAGATGAAATAAAAATAAGAAAATCTATTAATAATTTAAAAAAAGAAGAGAAACCTTATGAGGAAATTATTAATTCTGAATTTTCAATAATACAAGAAAATAAAAACAATGAGGTTAATCCCCGCAGTCATGGATGATTTTTACCATTCTAAAGATTTTGAAACAATCGGAAAACTTTTTTTAAAAATAGACTTGCAATTTTGGGCTATAGACATGTGTTCTTTTTGGGTGCCGTGAGCTGATCTTAAATGAATATAATGGATCCACGATCTGCATGATCCAGACATATAGATTCTTGTTGGAGTTGCTAATGGTAAAACAAATCTTGCACATTCTTTGGCTACGCCTTCAGCAAGTAAATCTTCATATAATTCTGAAGCAGCCTGAAAATGTAAACTAATTTTTTCATTGAATCTTTTTTTTAATTCATCAGGGAGATCGGGAATTGAATTTTGCCTGTTTTTAAAATCTTGACGCCTTAGCTCTGGTAAGGGGATATTTCCCAATTGAGAACTATCTGCATATCTCTGAGAAAATTCCTGGAAAGTAAATGATCTGTGTCTTAAAATTTGGGCGGCTATTCCTCTGTTAGTTTCTATTTGCAAGGTCATAAATGATTGTTCAAAAACACTCCAATGTTCATTTTTAATGCAATAACTCAATAATTTCGAATAGTCTTCATTTTCCTGATTTTTTGGATTACTAACTCTTGCAATGTAAGCCATTGTTTTTTCTGCATCAGGAGTTAGCGAAATTAGTTCAACTTTACTCATTTCAGATCTTTGCAAGAGTTACTTTTTCTGGTTGGTTTTGATATTTACCTCTTCTATCTTCATAGGTTGTAGAGCACGGATCACCTTCAAAAAAGAGTAGTTGGCAAATACCCTCTTCAGCATAAATTCTGCAATCTGCACCAGAACTATTACTAAATTCTAAAGTTAAATGACCTTCCCACCCTGCCTCTGCGGGCGTTGTATTAACAATAATTCCAAGTCGGGCATAAGTACTCTTGCCTATACAGATTACAGTAATATTTTCTGGAACTTTCATCTTTTCTAAAGCAACTCCTAAACCATAGGAGTGAGCAGGAAGAATAAAAAAGTCTCCATCCTTATCATGGTGAAGAACAGTTTTCTCTAAATTATTGGGATTAAACTTTTTGGGGTTCATCACAGTCCCAGGGATATGTCTGAAAATTAGGAATTCTTTAGATGAAAGTCTTAAATCATAGCCATAAGATGAACATCCGTAACTCAAAACTGGCTTTTGTTTATTGTCAGGCTCAAGATGTCTCACCAAATTTGATTGAAAGGGTTTAATCATACCTTCCGAAGCTTTTTGATTTATCCAGAGATCATTTTTTAGCATTGTTTTATGAGCGAAGTTCGGTAATTTGGTTAGCCATTAATAATAAATCTTTAGGTATATCTGTACCAGTAAGGATTACATCTCCTGATATAAATCGGTTTTCAAGTGTTGAAATCAAATCATCTTTATCGATAAATTTCATGTCAATAGCTAAAAAAATTTCATCAAGTATGATTTGGTCATTTTCTCCAGACTGTAGTTCTCTTTTACAAAAATTCCATAGTTCAATAGTAGATTCATAAATAGATTTTTTTAAAGTTTTATTATTTTCAATTGCTTCAGAATTATATTGATCATATGAATGAGATGATCTTACCCAGGTCAAATTACCGCATAGCTTTACTGCATGATCAACTCCTTGCTTTACCCCTCCTTTCATAAATTGTATTAGTAGCACTTTCCTGCCAAGAGCAGCATTTCTTAGAGAGTCTCTAATGATAGATGTGTAGCTACCTCTATATGAAGATTGATAGATTTGGATTTGTCCGTTTTGTGGAAATTTTTTTAGGTTAGTTTTGTTATCAATATTTGTTTTTACAACATCAAGGTTACCTTTGGAATAAATATGAGATGAGCTAATTACCATTATTTAGATTCTTTCTACATGCAGTATAATTAGAATCTATTAACGCTGCATATAGTGTAATTTTACTTAAAAAAGGTTTAAGTAACTTGAAACTGACTGAAAAAAGCTTGTTGATAAACTGATAAGAATTGAAAATTGTTACTGTTGATACAAGATATTTCAGGGTGTCTCCTTAAATTTTTTAATAGTCAAGATATTTATGATACCTGCTTCACGAGGATTCAACCGCTTTAGTTCGCAACAATCCGGACAAAGTAAAATTAACTCTGTTGGAGAACGTTTTCCAATCAATAGAACTTTAATGGAAGTTATTAAAGGTCTAGATGGTGCAAGTACAGAAATGGTTGAGAGATCTAAAACAATATTCTTCCCTGGTGACCCTGCTGAAAGGGTTTATCTTATAAGAAGAGGCGCAGTAAGACTTTCAAGAGTTTATGAGTCGGGTGAGGAAATAACTGTTGCTCTCTTAAGAGAGAATAGTCTCTTTGGTGTTTTATCCCTGCTTACAGGCCATAGATCTGATCGTTTTTACCATGCAATAGCATTCACAAGAGTTGAAATGATAACAGCACCTGCAAATTCTGTTTTAAGAGCTATAGAGGAAGATGCCTCAGTAGGACTATTACTTTTACAGGGGCTTTCAAGTAGGATCCTGCAAACTGAAACAATGATAGAAACTCTTACACATAGAGATATGTCTTCTCGTTTAGTAAGTTTTTTAATGGTCCTTTGTAGAGACTTTGGAGTTGCAGGTGAAAAAGGTATTACGATAGATTTAAGGCTTTCACATCAGGCAATTGCTGAAGCTATTGGTTCTACAAGAGTAACCATTACAAGATTATTGGGTGATTTAAAGGATTCAGGTCTTCTTAATATTGAAAGAAAAAAGATCACAGTGTTTGATCCAATTGCTCTTGCAAAAAGATTTAATTGATTCATCATAAATTATGATGTATGGAGTATATGCAAAAGTGTGGCTTGGATTCTAATTGTTTTTTTAATATTACTCGGGGGATTAATTGCACCATTTGGGGATATTCTTGGAACAAAGATTGGTAAAGCAAGATTTAGTATCTTAAAATTAAGACCGAAAAAAACAGCAACTATTATAACTATTTTTACCGGTGGATTTATTAGTTCAATATCAATAGGATTATTGATTTTAGCAAGTGAAGAATTCAGACAAAGGCTTTTTGTTGATATTCCTTTTTTGCAAAAAACTTTAGATGAAAGTAAAAAGGCATTAATCCCTTTACAGGAAGAACAAAAAGAACTTGAGGGTAAAATTATTAAAAAAGAAAAGGAGTTAAATCAATTAAAAAATAATATTAAAGAATTTAGGAGAGGAAATATCGTTATTAAAAGAGGACAAACTTTATTTATTGCTGAGGTTGATTCCAGCTCAAATTTAAAACTTGACTTAACAGAAATCTTTAATGAAGCTGATAAATTTGTTAGAAAAATTGTTATCCCAAATAATAAACAAGCAAGAAATATTCTTTTGTGGAGACCCAGTGATATTAAAAAAATTGAGACAGTAGCTGCTAGCGGAGGTAACTGGGTTTTATTAATTAAATCAGCAACAAATGTTTTAAAAGGAGATAATTATGTTTTTGTATCTCCAGATTTATTAGAGAATAAATTTATAGTCAAAAAAGGCGATATTATTACAAGTTCTATTCTGGAAGTAAGTGATTTAAATAGTAAATCAATAAATCTAAAAATTAAATCATTGCTTAGAGAAACAAGAGATAAAATTAAGTCAAAAGGATCGCAAGTTAGTGAAATTAATACAAGTGGAAATTTTGTAAAAAAAATTAGAGACTTTCTTAAAGAAAATCAAAATATCAAATTTAAGTTGGAAGTAGTATCTTTAAGAGATAGTAAAACTGTAGAACCTATAGTCGTTGAAATTAATATTTTAAAGATTGCAGTTTAAATGTCTAGAGTAATAACTATTGATCCCGGAAAAAGTAAATGTGGCTTAGTATTAGCTGAAATAAATGAGAAAAAAGTTTATAAAGCGATAATTCTTAAAAGTGAATTACTTGGGAATTATGTCAGAAATTTAATTACTGCTGAGGAAATATCACAAATTATTATTGGCAATGGGACCACTAACAGTGAGATCAGAGAAAAACTAGATTTTTTTAAAAAAGAAATAATAATTTTTGAGGAAAAGAATACTACCTACAGGGCTAAAGCAAGATATTTCGAACTGTTTCCAATAAGTGGTCTTAAGTTTTTAATTCCAAGAGAGGTTTTTATTCTTAATAAAAACCTTGATGCGATATCAGCTCTAATAATTTTAGAGGATTATTGCAAAATGAAGTTTACTTTGAATCAAAATTTAGATTTTAAAACTTGGCTGAAATAGTGAACTTATACTCATTCCCTGTTTCTAGTTCATAATCTTTTTTTAGTAAAAATTTCAATAAGGCATTCTCAATTAATGCTCTTCCTAAAGGTGGATTTATCTTTAATTGACCCTTATTAAAGGAGTATGTAAAAGTCCATTTAAATTGACTAGCTTCCACAACCCCCTGAATTTGCTTTTTTGAGAAGCAATATTTCCTAACACTTACATTTGCGATAGTTTCAGGTTTTGAACGCATTTCTTAAGGTTGGTCTTTGTCAAAAGAATTTAATTCATTAATTATATATTCTTCTTTTTTAGTATTTAGTTGTTCAAGAGATTCAATTACTCTCTTGTACACTTTATTTAAGATTGATTTTTCTTCTAGAGAAATATTTCCTAATACATGTGAAATGGTATTAAAATTATTTTTTCCTTTTATAAGAGGAGGTGACCCAATACCAATTCTTATTCTTTTAAAGTTTTGTGTCTGCAATTGTTCAATGATGCTTTTAAGCCCATTATGTCCCCCTGAGCTTCCTTTTCTTCTAAATCTTATTTTTCCAAGGGGAAGATCTTTATCATCGACTATTATGAAAATCTGATCTAAATTGATCTTGTACCAATCAACTATTGCGCGGACAGCATCACCACTGTTATTCATAAACGTATTTGGTAAGAATAATCTGAAAGTAGAATCATTGATTTGAAATTCTGAGCAGGAACTTTTAAGCTTATCTTTTAGTAAAAAATTTGAATTATATTTTTTTGAGAGTTGTTCAAGCAGTAAAAAACCAATGTTATGTCTACTTTTTGAGTATTTTTTACCAGGATTTCCTAATCCAATTAAAAATATTTCTTTCATTGTTTATTTCTAAATCTCTTTTTGTTTGAGAATTATGAATATATACAAACTATAACTAATTAATAAAAACAAAAATTTAAAAAAAAAGTTACTTGGTAATTTTCATATTAACCAAATAACTTTTTGAGAAACTTTCAGTAATTTAGTTTCCGTTCCAATCTACTGAGAAACCTTGTAGTAGTAGGGATTGGTTATAAATTTGTAGAAGAATAACTAAGAAAACCAAAAGTAGTAGACCAATTACTGTCATAACAGGAACTGCTCCCCAACCAGGCACAACTTTTCCTTGACCTGAATTGCCAATTGCTTTTAAAAGACTTCCTAAGGCTGTTTTTTGACCCATGTTAAATTCACAAAATCGAATATTATTTCGCTATTGTATAAGAACTAATACATAAATTGTTTACAAACTTAGCAAAATTGATGCAAACTTTATCATCAGCTCCAGATCCTGCAGTTTCTATAGCCGTAACAATTCTGGCTCTACTTTTAGCTTTGACCGGTTTTGGGCTTTGGACTGCCTTTGGACCTAAAGCAGCAAAGCTTACTGATCCTTGGGATGATCATGACGATTAGTCTCCCTTAAAGTATTTCAAAATTTACCAAAAATACAAAAAGTAAACAATTAACCATAGTTTAATTATAAATTTAATAAGATATAAATCTGTTAGCACTAGTAATTCCATGCTCGCCTTAAAAATTTCTGTATACACTATCGTCTTTTTCTTTGTTGGAATATTTCTTTTCGGATTTTTAGCAAGTGACCCAACAAGAACCCCTAACAGAAAGGATTTAGAAAGGCCCCAAGATTAATCTC
>OZSS01000256.1_pt1 | contig 24775 bp, 16 predicted proteins | sample 1779911 | NCBI WGS metagenome assembly OZSS01 (sample SAMEA2603589, study PRJEB24840) | metagenome | biome: Water; feature: Photic zone; material: Seawater sample | place: Mediterranean Sea | collected 2013-11-12 | depth 10 m
GAGGGATGCATTTGACCCAAACACAAGAAGAATAATGCATCGAACTCAATTAAAAGGTGAAATGAAAATATCTGCATAGATAAATTTAAAATAATTAATAAATCAAAAATCAATTAGAAATTTTAATTTTTTAATCCTCCTTATAATCTTTTATTGATTAACTAAGTCAGTTTTGTGTCAAGAATGTTATTCAGCCAACTGTTAATTAATTTTCTTTATAAAATATTATTCTCATAAAGTAGTGAGTATTTCGTCATACTAGATGAATAATATAGCAACAGAATATTCTTTTTAACTTAGATAATTAAGGAGTATTGGGAGGTACATCTTTTGTCAAAAAATTCACTTACAGTGTTAGAACAAAAAGTTATAACAAAAATAACAGAAAAATCATGGTTGGATTTAGCTACTGACTTGATACGGTGTGGTCAGCCTGCTTCTGGAAATGCACTTGATCCAGATCTACCTAATGGAGAAGAAGAAGCTATAGCACATATGGTTGCTGGTGAATTAAAGGGGATGGGTTTCGAGGTTGAAATGCCTACAAAAAAGCTGAGAAGGCCCAATGTTATAGGACGGATAAAAGGATCTGATGGTCCAAGCCTTATGATCAATGACCACCTGGACACATACCCAGTAGTAGAACCCGAAAAATGGGATAAAACAAATTACGATCCTTATAACGCAACGAAACATGGAAACCTACTTTACGCAAGAGGTACTTCTGACACTCGTGGAAATTTGGCGAGTGCACTTTTAGCTTTACGTGCTGTAACAAGTGAAAAAATTAAACTTAAAGGTGAATTAATTGCTTGCTTTACTGTTGATGAAGAGAGAGATGGAACTGATGGTTCTGTCTACATGGTAAAAGAAAAAAACCTTAATCCCGACTATTCTATAACTGCAGAACCTACTGCGTGGGGAGGTGCAGACGAGCCTTGGGGCATGTCAATTTCTACAGCAAATTCAGGTCATTGCCTTATAGAAATTGATATTAAAGGTACCAAAGGACATATATGGCGGCCTGATATTGTTTCAAACCCTATTTTAGAGGCAGGACACCTTTTAAGCGATTTAGAAAATATGGAATTTGAGTACGTCCCAGCTAAGTTTATGGGTCATACTCCACCTATGTGCTCAGTTGTTCGTATAAAAGGCGGACTTAAAGGTGAGATTCAATTTTCTCCTGATACTTGCACCATTACACTAGCAGTTGTTGGTATTATTCCAGGTATGACGCTAGATACAGTATTGCATGATATAAATAAAGTTGTTGATTCAAAACTTGGACACCAAAATAACATACACGCTGAGGTGAGACAGTTACCAGGATCATTATTTGTATCTGGTACAGAGAGTGTAAGTTCTGATGAGGAGCCGGTTAATACCTTAAGTGAAGTTTATAAAATTATGAGGGGTGAGTTCCCTAAACTTAATAGAAAAAATGCGTTTAATGATACAATAAGGTTTCGTGAGGCCGGAATAAATGCAATAACATTTGGTCCTGGAGAAGACGGATGGGCAGCAGATAATGAATGGATTTCTATACCTAAGTCTATTGAGGCAGCAAAAATATATGCTGTCACAATTTTGCGTTTATTAAAAGCCTCTTAAAACAAAAGATAAAAAAAATTTGGTTCAAATTATTCTCCAAATTTAATAGCGCGTTGTATACACACTTTAATACTTATTTATTGGATATTTAAAATTTAAAATGAATAAATCTTTGACAATAAACTATTTAAAGGAAGTTTACTCTAGTGGTGAAGCAAAACCCGTTGAAGTTTTGTCAAAAATTTTAAAAAGATTAAATGATAGTGATCAGGACGCGGTATGGATTTCAACCATATCGAAGAGCGAACTCTTACGTCGTTGCGTTAATCTTGAAGAAAAAAGTAAGAAGAAAAACCTCCCCTTATATGGGATACCATTTTCTGTCAAAGACAATATTGATGCAATTGGATTTGACACAACTGCGGGATGTCCAAAGTTTGCTTACAAACCAAAAAAATCAGCTACTATTGTATCTAAATTGGAGGAAGCTGGAGCTATATGCCTTGGTAAAACCAATCTTGACCAATTTGCAACTGGTCTTGTGGGGATACGCTCACCATATGGGATACCAAAAAACCCATTCAATCAAAACTATATACCTGGTGGGTCTTCATCAGGTGCAGCAATTTCAATTTCTACAGGAATGGTTGCTTTTGCTTTAGGAACTGATACAGGTGGATCAGGACGGATACCAGCTAGTTATAATGGAATTTATGGTTTTAAACCAGTGCCAGGTTCATGGAGTAGATCAGGTTTGGTCTATGCTTGCCGCAGTTTTGACACCCCATCTGTTTTTGCAGCAGAATTAGAGGATGTTTTGTTTGTTGACAGTATTGTTAAAGGATATGATCCAACTGATGCTTTTAGTACAAAAATTACATCACAATATCCTAGAAAAATCTGTGTTGCTATGGCTCCACCTTATAAAATTAATACTTTTGGTGACAAAAATGTAGAAGAATTATATAAAAAAGCTCATCATGTTTTAAATAAAAATCTAGTGATCAATGATGCTGACCTTGAACCTTTTCAATCATTAAACGATTTACTTTTTTTTGGACCATATCTAGCAGAACGTGATGTTTCAGTCGGTAAATTTATCGAAAAAAATCCGGATGCCTGCCACCCAATAGTCAGAAATATAATCAAAGGAAGTAGGAAATTTACAGCAGCTGATGCTTTTAAAGCAATCTATAAAACTGCAGAGATAAAACAAATTACTCAAAAATTCTGGTCCCAAAATGATGTATTAATTACACCAACAGTAGGAGCGCTATACACAAAGAAAATTTGTGAGAGTGACCCTCTAGGTCCAAATTTTAAAAATGGGACTTACACCAATTTTGCAAATCTATTAGGTTTGAATGCCTTAGCTATACCATTTGGCAAATCTTCTGAAAATGTACCCTGGGGACTTACACTTTATAGTCAACCAAATCGAATTAAATCATCTGTGCAACTAGCAAAAAATATTGCTAACTTTGTAAAATCTTAAATTTTGTCAATATTAGCAAAACTCATAAATGAAATAAAAATCTCAATAATTATGCAAAAAGTTACCCGTCTTTTAAACACAGGGTTTATATTAAATGAGCATTGAAACATTTTTTCTGATTGGTACGGTAGTGTTTTGTGCTTCATGCTTACAATCTGCTACTGGATTTGGATATGGGGTTATTGCAGGACCTATATTTTTATTTATTTTCAATAGTGATGAAGCATTACAGCTAAGCGCTTTACACAATCTAGCTATAGCAGTTATCCTTACACCTCTGATTTACAAAGATGTTGATAGAAAATTTTTAAAAAATTTAATTATAGGAGGTCTACTAGGAACATTAATAGGTTTCATAATTCAAATTTTGGTAGATATAAATTTTTTAAAAATTTTTGCAACATTAGTTATTTTTTTTGTTGCTGTTTCTCTCTTTCAAAATACCCCGAAAAAAAAATATAAAAATTTTAAAAAATTTCCAACATTTTTAGAAATAAAGATTGTAGGAATTATCTCTGGAATAATGGGAGGTATCCTAGCAATTCCAGGTCCTATTGCTGCAGCTTGGATGTCTTTTAAAGGATTTCCTAAAAAAGAAATACGTGCAACCGTAATTATCTTTTTTGTTTTTGTCTATGGAACTATTTTAGGTCTTTACATAGCAGTTAGAGGTATACCAGTAAATATTCTTTATCTTAGTCTGGAACTATCCCCATTTCTAGCAATTGGTTTAATTATTGGGACATTTTTGTCAAAAATTATTTCTGAAAAATCATTTCATTATATTTTACTTAGTATTTTAATTTTGATTTTTCTTTCATTGTTATCAAATTTGTTAAAACATAACTTCAAATATTTAATGCAATAAATAAGCGGGATACAAAAAAAATATCAACCAATAGATGTATAAAACAGAACTTCTATTCACAGAGTTACGATTAATCTTATCAAACCAAAATGTTTGAGCAGTAGTACTTGCTAATAATAGGCTATGGTTTTTGGGGTATCCTTCCGTTTATCCGTCATAATCAATCTTCGTTTATTAAATAAAGGAAAAACACCTCGAGAATTTATCTCTAGAAATGTTTTTTTTGGGGGGTAACTTGGGGGGTAACGTTTAAATATTCTAAGAAATATTTATTTTACAATCGGTTAACTGCATAAATGGCGGAGGAACGGGGATTCGAACCCCGGAGGGGCGTTAACCCCAACACGCTTTCCAGGCGTGCGCCTTAAACCGCTCGGCCACTCCTCCATTTCAATAGTAAGTATTATCTAGCAATCTAACCAGATACATGCAATCTAATTCCCTGATAAACTTACATGATATAATTACCTTTTAAAAATATCTACAACAGAGGGATAATCCTATCCTATTCTAATACCGTTAAATCATTTAATAATATTTTCTAAATATGATTTTAATTCACGATTTATATTATCTGACGATGTTGCTCGCAAATTTTTTTTAGCCTAATTTTTGTTGCATCCAAACCGTTAATTGCTCAATATGCGCTTATGGCAAGGATTACATTTAACATTTTATCTGTTTTACTTTTTCTGCTATCGATTTGGTATTTCATCACTGATCAGATGCAACAAAGATCAAGTGCGACATTATTAGGAGAGGCGTGGTTTAATAATTCACCAACGTCACTTCAATTGGCAGAAGTTGTAATAGACAGGTATATCGACCCTTGCAGTCTTATTAGTTTTTTGGGGTGTCCGTCATTTCTTTGGCACCCAACGATTTCGTCAGTTTTGCAATTGCCTGCATCATTATTTTTCTTCACATTAGGGGTTATCGTTCTTGTGTTATCGCAATGGATGCCCCGCAGACGGGTGAGACGTCAATCCTATAATCTAAGGCGCGACGGCCGTTAATTATCACCCATTTTAAGAGCTTCAAAAAAGGCATTTTGAGGGATGTCAACTTTTCCAAATTGACGCATACGCTTCTTACCTTCTTTTTGTTTATCAAGTAATTTACGTTTTCGAGAAACATCGCCTCCATAGCATTTTGCAGTAACATCTTTTCTGAGAGCTGCAATTGTTTCACGGGCTATAACCTTGCCGCCAATTGCCGCCTGCAATGCAACTTTATACATCTGGCGCGGGATAAGGTCTTTTAATCTTATGCAAATAGCCCTGCCCCTGTTTTCTGCTTGATCTCGGTGCACAACCATCGACAAAGCATCAACTGCATCCCCATTCACTAATATAGAAACTTTAACAAGATCACCTAGCTTGTAATCTGCCATCTGATAATCAAAGCTGGCATATCCTCGTGTAATAGATTTCAGCCTATCGTAAAAATCAAACACAACCTCGTTAAGTGGGAGCTTATATATTACCATAGCACGGCTCCCTGCATAGGTAAGGTCTATTTGCTCGCCGCGCCTTTCTGTACACAAACTTAACACCTGACCAAGATATTCATCTGGTGTCATAATTGTTGCTGAAATCCACGGCTCTGAAAGGCCTATAATTTTTGTGACATCTGGCATATCTGCTGGGTTGTGCAGCTTTTCAATAACCCCATCAGTGCGCTCTATTTCATAAACAACAGAAGGGGCGGTTGATATTAGCTCTAGCCCGAATTCACGATTAAGCCTCTCTCTTATGACTTCCATATGAAGCAGACCTAAAAATCCACAACGGAAGCCAAACCCGATGGCAGCTGACGTCTCTGCTTCGAATGAAAAGGAACTATCATTCAAGCTTAATTTTTCCAGCGCGGATCTGAGCTCTGGAAAATCAGCGCTATCTATCGGAAATAAACCACAAAAAACAACTGGAACAGAAGGTTTAAACCCAGGCAAAATATCAACACAAGGTTTTCGATCATCCGTAATTGTATCCCCAACCTTGGCATCAGAAACCGTTTTAACACCTGCATTGATAAATCCTACCTCGCCAGGTCCCAACTCATCAATAATGGTTGGTTTTGGCCCAAAAATACCAACTCGCTCTATTGTATGTGTGGCGCCAGTAGCGCACATTCTAATCTTCATACCCTTTTTTAAAACACCGTCACGCACCCGCACCAATGTCATGACGCCAAGGTAGGAATCATACCAACTATCAACAAGCAATGCTTTTAGTGGTGCAAGCCTATCACCCTCTGGTGGCGGTAAATCATGCACAAGCGCCTCTAACACCTCATCTATTCCAAGGCCTGTTTTAGCAGAAACAGCTATCGCTTCGTCTGCTGGAAGCCCAACCACCTCTTCTATTTGCGCTTTAATGCGCTCAGGCTCTGCTGAGGGAAGATCCATTTTATTTAAAACAACAACAATTTCATGGTCAACATCGATTGCTTTATAGACGTTAGCCAGAGTTTGTGCCTCAACACCTTGACTTGCATCCACTACAAGCAGTGAGCCCTCACACGCAGCAAGCGATCTCGAAACCTCATAGCCAAAGTCAACATGACCTGGTGTATCCATTAAATTAAGCTGATATACCTCGCCATTCTGTGCTGTATAGGCAAGACGTACAGTCTGTGCTTTTATTGTAATTCCGCGCTCACGCTCGATATCCATATTATCTAGCACCTGTTCCGACATTTCACGCTCAGACAGGCCACCGCAAAATTGTATCAACCTATCAGCCAAGGTAGATTTCCCATGGTCAATATGGGCTACGATAGAGAAATTACGAATATGAGAAATAGGGCTCATTTGTGGATTTATTCTCCAAGTTTTTCAAGACGGATATACTAGATAAAAACTAAATTGGTTGTTCCGTAATTTGTAAGCTAACATCATCAAATGCAAGTCAATTCAATGTTTTCTTTCATTATTTGATAATGACAAGAGACACACCTCCTCATATCCAACAAAATAATGTGAATTAGATGATAATCGTAAGAAATTCTATATTAGATAAGAAAAATCGTGATGAATCTTGACCGATAAGTTAGTCATGGTAAAAGATGAACGATAAATAACTCATTTCAGCAAGATTGGTTACCACCATGAGCCCCAAAATGCCGGTACAAAAATACCAGCCTTATCCGCCAATTGACCTTTCAGATAGAACATGGCCGTCGCAAATTATATCTAAAGCGCCTACTTGGTGTTCTGTGGATTTGCGAGATGGCAATCAATCCCTGATCGAGCCTATGGATAGCAACCGAAAAATGCAAATGTTCCAAACTCTTGTTGATATGGGGTTTAAGGAAATTGAAGTTGGCTTTCCATCTGCATCAGAAACAGATTTTCAGTTTTTACGAGAATTAATTGAGAAGGATCATATTCCAGACGATGTAACAATACAGGTCTTAACCCAAGCAAGAGAGCACCTTATCGACAGAACGATTGAATCGCTTGAAGGTGCACATAAAGCTATTTTGCATTTGTATAATTCCACCTCTACCTTGCAAAGGCGTGTTGTATTTAATTCTGACAAACAAGGCGTCAAAGAAATTGCAACAGATGGTGCCAAGCTTGTAGCTGACAGGCTAGGCAAGCTAAGCTCTGATACAGATATAAGATTGCAATACTCCCCCGAGAGCTTTACCGGAACAGAGCTTGAATACGCACTTGAGGTGTGTGAGAGTGTGCTTGAAATTTGGCAAGCATCACAGGAGAAAAAGGTTATTGTAAACCTTCCTGCGACAGTAGAAATGTCTACCCCAAATATTTATGCAGACCAGATAGAATGGATGCATAGAAATTTCTCAAATAGAAATGCGGTGATATTATCCTTGCATCCCCATAATGACAGAGGCACTGGCATAGCAGCCACCGAGTTTGGCCTTATGGCAGGGGCTGATAGAGTTGAAGGCACTTTGTTTGGCAATGGAGAGCGTACCGGAAATGTGGATATAATCACGCTTGGTCTTAATATGATGACGCAAGGAACAGACCCACAGCTGGATATGTCTGATATACAGTCACTGGTAGATGTTGCAGAATTTTGTAATCAGCTTCCCGTGCATCAACGCCACCCCTATGCTGGTCAGCTTGTACATACCGCCTTTTCAGGCTCGCACCAAGATGCCATCCGCAAAGGTATGGAAGCCATAAGCAAATCAAATGATATAATCTGGCAAGTCCCCTACCTTCCCATTGACCCCGCAGATATTGGACGCACATATGAGGCTATTATTCGGGTAAACTCGCAATCAGGTAAGGCGGGTTCGGCCTGGCTATTAGAAACAGAACATCATATTAGAATACCAAGAGCAATGGAGGTTGAGTTTAGCCAGCTGGTTCAAACAGAGGCTGATACGAGCGGCGCTGAAATCACTGCTCGTAAAATTTGGGAAATTTACGATCAATTCTATGTTAACTTAAATGCGCCCTTTAAGCTAGTATCCTTCAAATCTCATCCAGTTTCTCGTTCTGCTGGTACTGAGCAAGTCACTGCCACCGTAAGTTATAAAGGCACAGAAACATCGTTTGTTGAAACTGGTAATGGGCCAGTTTCAGCATTTGTAAATGGGTTTCGAAAAACCTTTGATGTTTCATTTAAACTAACTGATTTTGGCCAGAACACACGCTCTAGTACATCACAGGCTGAAGCAGCTGCCTATGTTGAATTAAAAGTACCTGATGATAATGGTAAATCTATTTTTGGCTCTGGAATTGATACATCTATAACCCAAGCCCCCATAAGGGCGCTTATTTCTGCAATTAATCGAATCTAAGTCTCAATTATGGATGTGGTTGCTTGAGCAATAGATCAATAATTAACAAAAATAATCCTAACCGCTCTTTATCCGCGTAGCTTTCCAGCACATTGCTTCTCAACTGAAGCGACAATATCTGCACTGATTTGCTGAAGCTCAGCTTCTGTAAATGTGGCTTCATCAGGGGTAAGCTGAATTTTTACCGCGATAGACTTTTTGCCATCCCCCATTTCCGCCCCCTCATACACATCGAAAATACTAATATCTGATATTTTATCCTTTGCCGCCGCCCTAACAGCTCTTAATAGCTTGGCAGCACTTACTTCTTCATCCAGCACAAACGCAAAATCACGCTCAACATGCTGAAGAGCAGAGAGCTTTAATAAAGGTCGTGCTACATTTTTGCGTCTCGGCAAGGGAATTACGTTGATATTGCAATCAAAGGCTGCAACTGGAACTTTAATATCAAAGGCAGCAAGAATTTCTGGATGGATCATACCAAAGCTTCCGATGGCTGTTTTACCAAGCATCATATTGGCAGATTGGCCTGGGTGAAACCATGCAGGACCAGGCGTGTTAAGTTGAATGGACTGACTAGAAACCCAAAGGGTCTCGCATATTTTTTCCATTATTTTCTTGGCATCAAATACATCAACACAGCGCGCCTTATCCTGCCAGTCCCCGATTTGGTAATCCCCGATTAATACCCCCGCACATGACAGCGTCTGACTTTCCTCATCTGTTCCGTGAAATACTGGGCCTATCTCAAACAATCTGACATTCTTAATGCCGCGATTCATATTACGAGATAGTGCATAAAGTAAATTAGGAAGAATAGAAGGCCTCATACAATCAAGCTCACTACTGATCGGATTTACCAGGGTGAGCGCATCATTCCCGCCGCCAAACAAGGCCGCATCAGACTGTGACATGAATGAGAATGTAACCGCCTCATTAAGTCCAGCAGCCACTAACATGCGCCGAAGATGAATCGGGCGAAGCTGTTCTTGTGAATAGGCTGGCTGGGCTACGACGCTCAATCGGGGCAGTGGCACCATCGGGAGCTTATCATATCCAGCAACGCGAATTATTTCTTCAACCAAATCTGCTTGACCGTCAATGTCATTTCGCCATGCAGGCGGTTTGACATTCCATGTCTTATCTTCTCCTGGCTCGACAATAAAACCTAACTCATTCAAAATCTGTCTTTGTTGTGGATGCGCAAGCTCAATACCTGTTAACTGCTTTGTTAATTCTGGATTAAAATAAACACATCTTTGCCATGTAACCCCAGCTCCAACACTTACCTCACGGCTTATCTTACCACCACATATAGACTGCACAAACCGCGCGATATAGCCAGATAGAAGGTCTGGGGACTCACCGTCCAACCCGCGCTCAAAACGATAACGCGCATCTGAATTAATATTTAGCGTTCTGCCAGTAGTTGCAACACTGATAGGGTCGAATATAGCGATTTCTAAAAATAGATTTTGTGTATCGTCTCTTATTCCAGTTCGCTCTCCCCCCATAATTCCAGCAATATCATCAGCACCATCCCTATCACCAATTACCAGCATATCAGGCGTGCATTCATATTCCTTTTCATTGAGAGCCAATATCTTCTCACCCGCATTTGCGCGCCTAATAAATAGCGTATCTCCACTGATTTTATCGGCATCAAACGCATGTAAGGGTCTGCCCAAATCAATCATAATATAATTAGTGATATCAACTAATGCAGAGATTGGTCGCTGACCTATACTGATTAATCTTCTGGCCATCCATTCAGGCGAGCTCTTATTAGCAACATCTTGGAAATATCTGCCCGTAACGCGCGGTACGATTTCAAATGCGTCTGGCGAAAGCGCCCAACGGATTGGACTATCAAATTCGCCTTTACATTCAGATGTATCCAAAGGTTTCATACGACCAATAGAGGCGGCAGACAAATCACGAGCTATCCCCCTCACCCCTAGGCAGTCGCCGCGATTTGGCGTTATTGCAATCTCAATAACAGGATCATTTAAATCTGCATATTCAATATATGACGTGCCCAACGGGGCATCATCTGGCAGCTCAATAATACCGTCGCTATCGCCATCCAATCCAAGCTCTGAGAAGGCACATAACATACCATTTGATTCCTGACCCCTAATAATTCCTTTTTTGATGATGATATCAATACCTGGCACATATGTGCCAATCGGTGCTAGAACTGTTTTCAGGCCAGCACGTGCATTTGGCGCACCACACACAATCTGCAATATAGACCCATTATCATCTATTGTACAAAGCTGAAGCCTATCTGCTTCTGGATGCGGTTGTGCCTCTTTAATTTCAACAATACGAAAGTCAGACAAGCTTTGTGCAGGGTCAACAACCTCTTCAACTTCATGACCCAATCCTACCAATCCATCACAAATTTCGTTCAAAGAGCACTCAGTCTCTAAATGATCTTTTAACCAATTGAGGGTGAATTTCATCGCACTATCCCTCTTTACACAATGCCAGTATGAAGACCAGCAATGTCATGTGGCATAAATCCATAATGATGTAACCAGCGCAAATCTGACTCATAAAAGGTACGTAAATCAGGAATGCCATATTTTAGCATTGCAAGACGCTCAACCCCCATGCCAAATGCAAACCCTTGAGTAGTTGTAGAATCATACCCACAATTTTCAAGCACCCTTGGATTTACCATTCCGCTTCCAAGGATCTCCAACCAGTTCTCTCCAGCTCCTATTTTCAATCCGCCGCCTTCTCTGCTACATCCAATATCAACCTCAGCAGACGGCTCTGTAAATGGAAAATAGCTAGGGCGAAAACGAACTGGCAGTTCATCCATTCCAAAAAAACTTCGACAAAAATCAATCAAGGTAGCTTTTAAATGACCCATATGAATATCTGGCCCTATCACCAACCCTTCACATTGATGAAACATGGGTGAATGCGTTGCATCATGGTCAGACCGGTATGTTCTACCAGGAACAATAATCCGAATCGGAGGGTTAGTAGAACGCATAGTTCTAATTTGAACTGGTGATGTATGAGTTCGCAGCACAGGCCGATTCCCAGATGCATCAGCCTTTAGATAAAAGGTATCATGCTCCTGCCGTGCTGGATGTTCAGGGGGAATATTAAGCGCTGTGAAGTTATTCTCGTCCGTTTCAATCTCGGGACCTTCCGCAATTACAAACCCCATATCAGAAAAGATTGCTGATATTTCCTCCATCGTTCTTGAAAGCGGATGCATTTTTGCCTGAATAGAAGGGCGTGATGGTAATGATACATCACTTTTTTCAGATTCAAGCTTTTTATCTAATGCCTGTTTTGCAAGAATCTCTTGGCGTTCTGCAAGCGCAGAAGTAATTTCCTGCTTCACCGCATTTATGATTTGGCCAGCTTGTTTTCTATCATCGACATCCATTTGACCAAGTTTAGCAAGTTCAGCTGATATCGCACCCTTTTTACCAAGCGCATCTATCCTAACAGTATTAAGCTGATCAAGATCACCTGCTAAAGTGATATCCTTGAGAAATTTTTCCCGTAGCGTGTCAATATCTGCCATTACAGTAACGAGTGCCAGTCTAACTAGCTTGCAGCTTTTTGGGATTGCTCAACTAGTTTTGTAAATGCCGCAGGTTCGTGAATCGCTAAATCTGCAAGCATTTTGCGATCGACCTCTATTCCTGCTTTTATCAAGCCACCCATCAGCGATGAGTAGGTAACCCCATGCGCCCTTGCAGCAGCATTTATCCGCTGAATCCATAATGCTCTGAACTCACGTTTGCGAGTACGCCTATCGCGGTAAGCATACTGCCTTGCTTTATCAACAGCTTGTTTTGCAACTTTAAATGTATTTTTACGCCTACCATAATAGCCTTTAGCGGCTTTAATTACTTTGCGGTGACGCGCATGTGTGGTTGTACCTCTGCTCACTCGAGCCATAGCACTTCTCCTTATTTAGCTAGTTTAGGCGTAGGGTAGAAAACCCTTAACGATTTTCGCATCAGCTGTGTGTAGAATCATCGTTCCACGAGCTTGTCGCTTCATTTTTTGAGAGCGTCTACGCAAATTGTGACTAAGGAAGGCAGCGGAACCGCGAACTTTCCCGTTAGCTGTAAGAGAGAAGCGCTTTTTTGCACCACTCTTAGTTTTTAATTTGGGCATTTCATCCTCACTTTATCTAAATTAGATGTTATCCTGCCGGCAAGGCATGCCCTATCATGGCCTTGGCTCGACTTTTAGTGGACGTGTTATACTAGCTGTCTTGTATAAAAGCAATCATAAATTAGCCGTCTTATGCAAGATATAAACGCTATTTCAAGCCCATTTTGTATGTTTAGATTTTCTGGGACGAATTTATTATTTTGGAGCAAGCACCATCGTCATTTGCCGGCCTTCCATTTTGGGCATGGATTCGATTTTTGCAAAATCATCTACATCACCGCGAACTCGCGATAATAGCTCTGCCCCTAGCTCAACATGGGCCATTTCACGGCCTCTAAATCTAAGGGTAACTTTAACCTTATCGCCGCTATCAAGAAATTTATGAACCGCTTTCATTTTAACCTGATAATCATGTTGATCGATATTAGGTCTGAGCTTTATTTCTTTTACTTCAATGATTTTTTGCTTTTTTCGAGCTTCGTTAGCCCGTTTCTGTGCCTGATATTTATGTTTTCCGTAATCTAAGATTTTACAAACAGGCGGCTCTGCATTTGGTTGGAGTTCTACCAGATCAAGGCCTAATTCGGCTGCTTTATTCAAGGCATCATCAATGGGTAAAATTCCGAGTTGTTCTCCATCTGGATCAATACATCTAACAGACCTTGAATTTATCATTTCATTAATTCGCGGCCCATCTGAGGAAGACGGCATTTCTTGACTTGGACGTACTATCGAACTCTCCATAATTGTTGAAATTCATTAAATAAACATTAGCATTTAAAATAGGCTAAAGCTCTGATTTGTTAGTCATACGTTGAAACTTTAATGATTGCAAGTAAGCGATATCGGTTATTGCGCATTTGATGGTGAATCAGGTGACGCTAAATCAGGCGGCATACATTCGGATAGAAGAAATGATTTAACCCCATCCATACGCATCACCTGCTGGGATTGCATGCCCAGTTGCCGCACTGCAACTGTTCCAGCTTCTGCCTCGCGTGCACCAACAACAAGTATATAGGGAACTTTTGCTGTGCTATGTTCTCTAATTTTATAACCAATTTTTTCATTTCTAAGATCTGTTCGCACTCTTATGCCAGCTTTAATAAGGGTTTGATAAACTGTATTTGCATAGTCATTTGCTGTTTCTGTAATGGGGGCAATTACAACTTGAACAGGGGAGAGCCATGCAGGCATTCTACCTGAATATTGCTCAATTAATATTCCAATCCATCTCTCCAAGGAACCCAAAATTGCGCGATGCAGCATAACAGGGCGTTTGCGCTGACCATCTTCATCAACATATTCTGCACCAAGCCGCTCTGGCAAAATAAAATCTGCTTGCAAGGTGCCGCATTGCCAATCGCGTCCGATAGCATCTGTTAGCACAAATTCTAACTTAGGCCCGTAGAATGCGCCCTCCCCCGGGTTAAGAGATGTTTCAATACCAGCCGCTTTAGTTGCATCTGATAAGGCTTGTTCTGCCTTATCCCAGGTGGCATCATCACCTGCGCGCACTTCAGGGCGATCTGAAAATTTAACCCTGATATCTGTGAACCCGAAATCTTTATAAATATCCTTTAATAAATTACAAAATGCCACCGATTCTGAATTTATTTGCTCTTCTGTACAAAAGATATGAGCATCATCTTGTGTAAATGCACGTACTCTCATTATCCCATGCAACGCTCCAGACGGCTCGTTCCTATGACAAGATCCGAACTCTGCCATGCGTAGCGGCAAATCACGATATGATTTCACACCCTGCCGATAAATCTGAACATGACCTGGGCAATTCATTGGCTTTAATGCTAGTGTTTTATCGTCTTGGGTGTTAGCTGTGAACATGTTTTCACCGAATTTCTCCCAATGTCCAGACGCCTCCCACAAACTTCTGTCAATCATTTGAGGTGTTTTAACTTCTTGATAATTCTCAGCGGCAAGACGCCGTCTTACATAATTCTCAATCTCTCGGTAAAGAGTCCATCCATTTGGATGCCAGAAAATAGAACCCGTCGCTTCTTCTTGCATATGAAATAAATCTAGTGCTTTACCTAGTTTTCTGTGGTCTCTTTTTTCTGCTTCTTCTAGCATCGTTAAATATGCTTGAAGGTCTGCTTCAGTTGCAAAGGCAGTTCCGTATATACGCTGTAGCATTGGATTATTGGAATCACCGCGCCAATAGGCGCCTGCAACTTTCATCAATTTGAACGCATGACCTGCTTTTTTGGTAGATACTAAGTGAGGCCCGCGACACAGGTCGATAAAGCTTCCTTGTGCATAATAACTAACCGTTTCATGTGCGGGAATAGCCTCAACTAATTCAATCTTAAATGGCTCATTGCGCTCTTTATAAAATGAGATCGCGTCATCGCGGCTCCATTCACCGCGTGTTATTTGCTCATCGCGATCTACAATTTCATGCATCCGCTTTTCAATGGCATCAAGATCATCTGTGCTAAATGGGTGCTCTCGGTAAAAATCATAATAAAAACCAGTTTCAATGGCAGGGCCAATCGTAACTTGTGTTTCAGGATATAATTCTAGAACCGCCTCTGCTAGAATATGCGCGCAATCATGTCTAATTAATTCAAGGCAAGCATCATCTTTTGCGGTGATTAAACGGAGTTCACTATCTTCATTGATAGCTCGGCCAATATCCCAATTCTCGCCATTTACAACAGCTGCCAGAGCTGCTTTAGCAAGACCTGGACCAATGTCAGCTGCAATTTGTGCGGCTGTTACAGGGGCATCATACTGCCGCTCGGACCCATCTGGGAGGGCAATTTTAGGCATTAATTCTTATTCCTTATATAACGATAATAAGCTTCCTTGGATAATAGGCTTTCTTGCAGAATTTAACTGGTTCACTTTCCTAAAACAAGAGGGGACAAACCCTTTTTAAGAAGAAGGTTTTTATAAACTGCTAGAGTTGACTTTGTCATCTTTTTAACACTAAACCTGCGCTTTACCGCAGATTGTGCATGCGTTGATAATTTATCACGATCTGATTGAGACAAACTCAAAGCAGTTTCTAGCGCCTGCGCAAGGCTATCCACATCATTAGGTGCTGCCAGCCATCCAGTCTTCCCAGCAGAAATTGTCTCCCTTGCGCCCCCATGATCAAAAGCCACGACAGGCCGTCCCATCGCATGTGCTTCAATGGCAACTCTGCCAAATGGTTCTGGGCGAATAGATGGCATCGCAACGACATCTGCAAGCATTAATGCAGCTGGCATATCTCTTGTTGAGGTAGCAATGCGCACATGCGCGCCCAGCCCTAATTCAACTGATTTTTTCTCGAGCATTTCAGAATATCCAGAGTTGGTATCACCTGCCCCTAATAATACACACGCAATATCCAGATGTTTAAGGCGTGCAAGAGCCTGCAAGAGAATAACATGTCCCTTCCAGCTTGTAGGGCGCGCAGGCAACATCACAACAGGCAAATCATCAGGCAACCCAATTCTATCAGCTTCATTGATAATCCGTTGCTGCGTTACATTAAGCGGATTGAACATGGTGATATCAACGCCTCTATGAATAACATTCAAGGACAGATTTTCTATTGATTTTGGAAACTGACTTTCAATAACTGATTTGGTAAATTGCGATATCGCGATTATTTCATCCGCAGTAAGCATTTTCTTGTTATATAGACGTTTAAATAAATTCGCTGCTTCAAACTTTCCATGTATTGTTGCAACAGTCGGTATCGTTAATGATTTCGCAACTGGCAGGCCTATCCAAGCTGGCACTCTAGAGCGCACATGAACGATATCCACATTCTCATCCCTCAGGATTTTACGGAGTTTATTTTTGGTAAATGTCCAAGAGAGCGGGTTTTTTTGATCTACTGACAATTTATAATGTTTGGCGCCAGCCCGGCTTAGATGAGATTCCAGCATGCCGCCAGAACTAATAACAACCGATTTCCAACCAGCATCCCTAATTGCCTTTGCGGTTTCTATAGTTCCTCTTTCAACACCCCCATTATTTAAAGCAGGGAGTATCTGAGCAATCACAGGTCGTACCAGATTATTTTTTTGTGACATATATAGATAAATTTCTTATTATCAAAAAAACGATAGAAGCAGCATTACTTCGCTATTTGTAAGCCTAGTCATTATTTTAGGCAATATGTATGTTACGCAAAGCTAAATTCACTAACCCAAAAAAAATCAGCCTCACAAATATAAACGAACACCAGACAACACCCAGACAACACCATGCAAGATATAAATGATTCTGATATTAAACACTTGCCAACAAAGCGCGGCTATAAGCTTGCCTATCAGCATTACGGCGGCAAACCATCTATAGATGACGGGGTTGGTATAGTGTTTTTGCACGGACATGGCTCTGACATGAGAGGCAGCAAGGCTGAAGCGCTCATGCAATGGGCGGTTAGCAAGGATATAGAATTTACCAGATTTGATTTGTTTGGGCATGGCAGAACGGGCGGCGACATCCTGTCTGCTACAATAGGTCAATGGATTGAAGATAGTTGTGATATTCTTGACATGGTTACAACTAGAAAACAGATTTTGGTTGGATCCTCCCTTGGTGGATGGATTATGTTGTTGTTATGCGCATATCGCCCTCAGAGAATAGCTAGCTTAATTGGCATCGCAGCAGCACCAGATTTTACCAAGAGATTAATCTGGGATATATTAGATACAGAGCAGCAGAACACATTTCGCAAAACAGGTTTGTTAGCGGTTCCAAATCCTTATAGTGATTCAGATGTTGTGTATCCCTACACTCTTATTCAGGAAGCTGAAAAACATCTTGTTTTGCAAAATCCTATTGATTTTAAGGGGCCTGTTGTTTTGCATCACGGCTTATGTGATGCAGAAGTTCCATGGCAAACATCTATAGATATTGCGCACCGGCTTAAATCCGAAAATGTTAAAATCCACTTGGACAAAACAGCTACACATCGTTATTCGCAAACAGAACATATAGATGCTATAATCGGTAGTCTTAATACATTAATATCAGGAACGGATTAATGCTTAAAAATCAAGCTCAGCATAATGGCTGGCAGGCGTAACGCCTGTTAGCTGATCGCCAAGAAGAGCTCTAAAACATGGGCGAGACTTAAGCTTCATATACCATGATGCTGCTGCTGGATATTTATCCCACTGAATATCCCCAAAATAATCTAACACCGAGATATGAGCGGCTGCACAGAAATCGGCAAGTGATAACTCCGCACCTACAAGCCAGCTATATCGCTCTGTCAACCAATCAAGGTAGCTTAGATGCACATGAGCATTTGCAAGCGCTGTTCGAATATTTTCCGACGAGGCACCAGCACCAGCATCGAACCGCTTTATTACTCTTTCATGCAAAAGGGGCAAACCAACTTCATAATAAAATTTATCCTCAAACCAATCTGTCAGTCGCCTTATCTCAGCGCGTTGAACAACTGAGCCTGATAAAAGCCTTGCATCTGCTCTTGATTCTTCTATCCATTCACTGATAGCACGTGAACCTGATAAAATAATCGTATCATTATACTGAAAAACGGGCACAGACCCTGCTGGATTAAGAGACAGAAAATCCTCATCTCTTTGCCATGGCAAATGATGTGCTAATTCAAACTCATATTTATATTCAACAAGCTGAAGACGGATAAATCTGCTAGCTGCTGACAACACAAAATGATGTAAAAGTGAGGTGTTGTTCATCTAAGAATTCTGTTCGATTAAAATCGAAGATACCATATGCGCTCAATCAATATCTGACAAGACAGGCAATGTGTGATCTGGTAATTTTTCTAAGTCTAAAGAACGCAAATTTATAAATTGCACCCTTTGTCTTTCAATGGGGCCTGGCCAGTCCACCTTATCAGGAACAGGTTTAAATCCAAATTTTGGATAATAATCAGGCTCTCCTGAGACCAGACAAAAATCCCAATTGCGTTGGCTGATTTGACTTAATGCTTGTTTTACCAGCAACCTGCCTACACCAAGGCCTCTTAGATAATATTTTACGGCAAGCGGGCCAAGAAGAAGCGCGGGATAGGTGCTAATTTTAATAGGCCAAAATTGCAGACTGCCAACAATTCTGCCTGTAATGGCATCACTATTTTCAGCAGATATATCCAAATCCTCTACTATTAATCCAAGCTCATCAATTGGATGCGCATAACGCAACTGCCACACAGAACGGGTTGCATGTTCAGGACCAAAGGCATCTTGTGTTATTCGGCCTACCGCTGCTTCATCTTGGCGCACATAGCTGCGTATGGCGAATCTATTTGGCATCGTGAAACACCTTTATGCGATTTTGCCAATTACTTTTTCTGAACTCACAGGATTATCAAGGGTATTTAGTATTTCATGTGGAACAACATGCCAGAAATTTCTAATTTCCATTGACCAATCATTAACAAGTCGTTTGGCAAGTGCTGAATTAGTCTCTCGCGCATGTTGCTGTATCATTTCCAATAATTTATCACTCCAATGTCCAGATTGAAGACGCGTAATATGCAAGGTTTCGGTATTGAAATCCTTGAGACTTTCTTCTTCTGGGTCATATAGAAAAGCCATTCCACCTGTCATACCAGCTCCAAAATTAGATCCGATAGGCCCTAGAATAATAGCATTGCCACCTGTCATATATTCACATCCATTAGAGCCGCATCCTTCAACAACACCTGTTGCACCTGAATTGCGAACACAAAAACGCTCTCCTGCCTGACCAGCTGCAAATAGCAATCCGCTAGTAGCACCATACAAAACTGTGTTACCGATAATGGTATTCTCAGATGCAACAAAAGATGCCTCTGCAGATGGGCGAACCGTAATCATACCACCAGATAGCCCTTTGCCAACATAATCATTTGCATCACCAATAATATCCAAGCGAAGTCCTTGAGTGGCAAATGCGCCAAGAGATTGCCCCGCTGACCCCCGCAATCGAGCTGAAATTTGACCAGGCTTCATTCCAGTTAACCCGAATTTACGAACAATGTGAGAGGATAGTCTGGTGCCAATAGCGCGCTGAGTATTTTCGATATTATAGGATAGCTGCATTTTACCACCGCTTGCGAGTGCTTTCTGGGTATCTTTAACCATCTGAGCATCAAGCGTATCTGGCACTTCTGTTCTGCCTGCATCCCTATTTCCGCCGCGATGCTTTGTTTGAGCATCTGCTTGCACAAGGATGGGGTTTAAGTCTAAATCATCTAATGCAGAATCCCCTCGTGATACTTGAGCCAGCAATTCTGTGCGACCTATTACGTCTGAGATACTCTCAAAGCCAAGTGAGGCAATAATTTCTCGTACCTCCTCTGCTATATGAGTGAATAATTGAACCACTTTTTCAGGTGTGCCTTCGAATTTAGCACGCAATTCTTCTCTTTGTGTACACACACCAACAGGACATGTATTTGCATGACACTGGCGAACCATCACACACCCCATCGCAAGCAATGATGAGGTTCCAATTCCATATTCATCTGCGCCAAGAATAGCAGCCATGACAACATCACGCCCTGTTTTCAGACCGCCATCTGTTCTCAATACAACTGCCTCCCGAAGACCATTCATGGTTAGCACCTGATGTACTTCGGTTAACCCCATTTCCCACGGCATGCCAGCATATTTAATGGATGATTGGGGGCTTGCCCCTGTTCCGCCACCATGACCAGATATCAAAATGGTATCTGCTTTGGCTTTTGCAACACCTGCTGCAATAGTGCCAATGCCTGTGGATGCCACAAGCTTTACACATACTTTTGCTTCTGGGTTTATTTGTTTTAGATCATAGATTAGCTGCGCTAAATCCTCGATTGAATAAATATCATGATGAGGCGGCGGTGATATCAGGGTTACACCAGGTGTAGAATGACGCAATTTAGCGATAAGACTATTAACCTTAATACCTGGCAGTTGTCCGCCTTCACCTGGTTTTGCACCTTGCGCAACTTTAATCTCAATTTCTTTACAATTATTAAGATATTCTGCTGTTACTCCAAATCTGCCAGAAGCAACCTGTTTAATCGCACTAGAGGGATCATCACCATTATCACGCAATTTATATCTCTCAGAATCCTCACCGCCCTCACCTGAATCAGATTTAGCGCCAATCCTGTTCATCGCTATAGAAAGCGTTTCATGCGCCTCTGGACTTAGCGCCCCAAGACTGATTCCAGGGGATACAAGGCGTCTTCTTATATCGGTTATACTCTCAACTTTCTCTACGGAGAGCGACGGCTTATTTGGGGTGAAGTCAAGCAAATCTCTCAGATTGACTGGGCCTTGGCGACTAACCATGGATACATATTTCTTCCAGCTATCATAAGAGCCAGTATTACAAGCATGTTGCATGGCATGAATTACCTGCCCATCAAAAGCATGTGCCTCTCCTGACTTGCGGTATTTAAATTGTCCTCCAACTGGCAAATAAGTAACCTCATTAGAAAAGGCCCGTTTATGCATTTCCAATACGCGTGTTTGAATACCGCTCAGACCAAGGCCAGATATTCGAGAGGACATAGGCGGAAAATAATCCACAACCAGCGCACGTGAAAGACCAAGCGCTTCAAAATTATACCCACCACGATATGATGACAGAACCGAAATTCCCATTTTCGACATGATTTTCAGCAAGCCTAGTTCAATTGCTGTTTTATAGTTTGTAACAGCCTGTGTTATTGAAAGTGCTTCAACCAGACCTTTTTCTTTGCGCTCAGCAATTGCCCATTCCGCGCCATATGGATTTACAGTGGTAGCACCAACGCCTATCAATACAGCAAAATGATGAACATCAAGACACTCACCTGTAGCTACATTAACAGATACAAACGTGCGTAATTGCTGGCGAACCAAATGAGAATGCACCGCGCCTACTGCCAAAATCATGGGTATTGGCGCTTTCGAAGAAGAAATGTTACTGTCAGATAACATTACATGCTCACACCCACCGCGAACGGCATTTTCGGCCAAAATCTGAATTTCTTCTAGGGCATTTTTAAGACTATTCTCGCCGCCATCTGAATCAAACTGACAATTAATAACCACTGCCTTTGCACCGAGATGTTCAATAAGATGTGCCCATTCTGAGTTTGTTAAGACTGGGGAGTCCAGAAGTAAATGGTCGCATTGTTCTGCTGACTCATCCAAAATATTTCCAAGATTGCCAAGCCGTGTTCGCAATGTCATTACATGTCGTTCACGAAGCGAATCAATTGGCGGGTTTGTTACTTGCGAGAAATTCTGCCTGAAGAAATGATGCAAACCGCGGTAATGAGATGATAAAACAGCAAGCGGTGTATCATCCCCCATAGAGCCAACAGCCTCTTTTCCAGTTTCGATCATTGGCTGTAATATGAGTTCCATATCCTCCATACTCCAGCCAGCAAGCAACTGACGTCGTCTAATAATATCTGATGCAGGTCGTTGCGGCGTAATATCCTTTTTCTCGGCTAATATTTCATCTAGCTGATGTGATTTGCCAAGCCAGCTATTCCAGTCAGCTCGTCCCGATAATTCTGACTTAAGCTCGCTATCTTTAACAAGCCTGCCTTCTGCCAGATTAACCCCTATCATCTCGCCAGGGCCTAACCGTCCAAGCTCTTGAATATTTGAAGGCGGGATTGAAACCATTCCAGTTTCAGAACCCGCAAGAAGCAATCCATCTTTGGTAATTGTATAGCGCAGCGGGCGCAGACCATTGCGATCCATGCCCCCTATTACCCAATTACCAGAGAAGGCAGCTATCGCTGCAGGCCCATCCCACGGCTCCATCACCGCATTACAATATCCATAAAGCCCAGCTAATTCTGAGGGTACGTCTGGCGTTACAGCTTGAGGTATCATCATTGTCTTTACCATCGGCAAATCGCGCCCTGCCTGTAACAGCAATTCAAAAACAGAATCAAGAGCCGCTGAATCAGAACTCCCTTTAGCAATAACAGGCTTTATATTTTCTATGTTATCGCCAAAAACATCGCTATCCATCCTATCTTCATGACAGGACATCCAGTTCATATTTCCGCGAACTGTATTAATCTCGCCATTATGGGCAATCACTCTGAAGGGCTGTGCCAATCGCCATGTTGGAAATGTATTTGTTGAATATCTTTGATGATAGACAGCAAAATCAGAAATAAACAGATTATCATCTAAATCAGGATAGAACTCAGTTACTTGCTCTGCTAAAAACATACCCTTATAGATAATAGATCTCGAAGAGAGTGAGCAGATATAAAAATCATTAATTAATTCTGCAAGAACCGCTTTTTCAATTCTTCTGCGAACAATGAACAACTCACGCTCTGCCTCTGCCTCTGATTTTGCAGCTGGCATTGTAAACATAATCTGCTCGATTTCAGGGCGTGTCGCGTTTGCTTTATCACCAAGCGCATTAATATCCACCGGCACTTGACGCCAGCCATAAATTTTATAATCCATTTTTAGGATTTCACGCTCAACGATACAGCGGCATGTTTCTTGCGCGCCCAAATCCAATCTTGGCAGGAATACCATGCCAACAGCAAGCCTATCGCCATTATCCTTATGACCTGTTCTGGCAACATGTTCCATAAAGAATTCACGCGGGATAGCGATATGAATTCCAGCGCCGTCCCCTGTCATGCCATCAGCATCAACAGCGCCGCGATGCCAGATAGCTCGAAGTGCATTTATAGCTGCCTCGACAACTGCGCGCGAGGGTTTGCCATCGGTCGCTGCAACCAGCCCCACCCCGCAATTATCATGCTCCCATGCTGTGTTATAAGCGCCCGCATGTTGCAAAAGCTTTTCAGTTGCCGCTCTATTACGGATATAATTTTTTGCTTCAAATGTCATGTTAATAACTTTCCGAAAACTCTTTTACCTGTGCCGTTATTGGGCAGTTATTAGGCCGTTATTGTGCCCTTATTCAGCTGCCTGAATTTTTTCCTGACTTGACTTGATAATAAAGCTGTCAATTTGTTCTGCAGCATCTCTTCCATCTCTTACCCCCCAGACCACCAGTGATGCGCCGCGAACAATGTCCCCAGCCGCAAACACGCCTTCAATAGCTGTTTGCATCGTCTTCCAATTAATAGATAGTGTGCCCCATTTAGAAACCTCAAGTGCTGGCTGATGAAACATACCTGGCAAATCTTCAGGATCAAATCCAAGTGCTTTGATGACGATATCTGCTGAAACATCAAATTCAGACCCGGGAAGAAGGTTGGGAACTTGCCTTCCGGTTGCATCTGGCTGGCCCAAATGAATGCGCTGTGCTTGAACAGAGGTGATTTTATCTTGTCCCAGAAATTGTGAAGGTGCAGATAACCATTGAAAGTTAACACCCTCTTCTTCTGCATTCTGAACTTCACGTTGCGAGCCAGGCATATTGGCTTTATCGCGGCGGTAAAGACATGTTACAGAATTAGCATTTTGACGAATGGCAGTTCGCACACAATCCATCGCCGTATCACCGCCGCCAACGACAACCACATCTTTTCCATCTGCATTAAGCGTCCCATCATCAAATGTTGGTACCTTATCGCCCAATGATTTACGGTTAGATGCAATCAGAAAATCTAATGCAGGCACAACCCCTTTTAAGTCACTTCCCGGCAAGCTGATATCACGCGCTTTATAAACACCGGTAGCAATTAATACTGCATCATGCTTTGCCCGTAATTCATCAAACGAAATATCGCGGCCAATCTCACAGTTTAAGCGAAAGCTAACACCGCCTTGCTCAAGCAGCTCATATCGTCTGGTAACGATTTCTTTTTCAAGCTTAAACCCTGGTATTCCATATATAAGAAGTCCGCCTGCTCGGTCATACCGGTCATATACAACGACTTGATATCCTTTTCTTCGGAGCAGGTCAGCAGCAGCAAGCCCCGCCGGTCCAGCTCCAATAATACCAACAGACTGTTCTTTTTCTACGCTTGG
>OZSS01000257.1_pt1 | contig 24773 bp, 12 predicted proteins | sample 1779911 | NCBI WGS metagenome assembly OZSS01 (sample SAMEA2603589, study PRJEB24840) | metagenome | biome: Water; feature: Photic zone; material: Seawater sample | place: Mediterranean Sea | collected 2013-11-12 | depth 10 m
GTCAGATGCTCTAACCAACTGAGCTAAGGAGGAAAGTTTAAGTGCGCAAATATAAATGTTTTATCACATTAAACAAACGAAAAAATTGAAGCTTAAATACTTTATTTACTTCTAAAACTACTTTAGTATTTCTATGAACTTTTGGACATAGCCATTTTATTTAAATTTAATCTAAATAAACTTGTGCAAATAAATATCCTTCAATATATTTGGCTTTTATTATTTATAATTGATCTAAATAAGTGAAAAATTGGTCTATAATTGCAATCCTATTTATGACCACCTTCAGTGCCATTTTTGCACAACAGCAAGGTGAGATTGTAAACAAACTAGACACCATACAACAGCTGGATGAAGTAATTCTAAAAGCGAATACTATTTTAGGAAACAAATATGTGGCACGAAATAGAACAGGGGCTTCTTATTTTTTATCGACAGAAGATTTAGAAAAATTTGGATATGTTGATATCAACCGAGCCCTGAGGAGTGTGCCTGGTGTCACTCTATATGAAGAAGACGGCTTTGGCTTGCGCCCCAACATTTCACTGCGTGGCACTTCTCCCCAAAGAAGTTCAAAAATCACACTTATGGAAGATGGTGTACTCATAGCCCCAGCTCCCTACAGTGCGCCAGCAGCCTATTATTTTCCGTCCATTGCTCGTATGGAAGCCGTTGAAATTCTTAAAGGGAGTAGTCAAATACAGTATGGCCCTTTTACAACAGGAGGGGCCATCAATATGGTCTCAACTGCCATTCCAGATAGCACAAAAATTCTTATACGGTCTCGATTTGGAAGTTTCAATACAGGGCAAGTGTATGCTTCTGCCGGTCAGTCTTCGGAACAAATAGGTTATCTATTAGAATATCAAAACAGCAAATCCAATGGGTTCAAACAATTGAACAATCAAGCCAATACAGGGTTTGATATCACAGATTTTATGGGTAAAATTAAACTCTCTACTCGCCAAGAAGCAAAAATTAATCAATATCTAGAGTTTAAATATCATTACTATGATGAGACCTCAAATGAAACGTATTTAGGGATTACCAAAAAAGAGTTAAGCGTAAACCCCTATGATCGGTATGCGGCATCACAAGAAGATCAAATGAATGCAGACCAGCAACAATTTATGCTCACCCATGTGATCGATTTTTCTGAGCAGCTAAAGATCATTACAAATGCCTATCATAATACATTTTCAAGAAATTGGTATAAACTCGATGATGTTATTTTTGATGGAGAGAAAAAAAGTTTAGCCGCCGTATTAGAAGATCCAATACCCTATTCCAATCACTTGCAAATTTTGAAAGGTGAAGTTGCTACTGGGGCAGATGCCTTAATGGTCAAAGCCAATAATAGAATTTATAACGCTAGAGGGATGCAAACAAAAATTGATTACCACTGGTATGATGCAAAAGGTTCTTTTCATGATATTGAATTAGGCGGGCGTGTGCATTATGACGATGAAGACCGCTTACAATGGGAAGATGGCTACAGTATCATCAATGGCGATATGGCTATGAGTTCTATAGGGCCTCGAGGAGCGCAAGGCAATAGAATCTCCAGTGCCAATGCGGTTGCTGCTTATCTACTTTACAAATACAAAATAAAGGGCCTTACCCTTACTCCTGGTATTCGTTATGAGCATATTGCACTTTCTCGTAAAGACTATGGTAAGGCAGATCCTAATCGACTGGGCAGTGCAATGACTACAAGAGAAAATACTGTAGATGTTCTAATCCCAGGCATAGGTTTTAATTATAATTTCTTAAAAAATCTTTCCCTTTTTGGGGGGGTGCACAAAGGGTTTTCTCCCCCTGGCAATAAAACTGGAGAGAAAGCAGAAGAGAGCATCAACTATGAGCTGGGATCACGATTTTTAAAAGGGCGACTACGGGGAGAATTGATAGGCTATTTCAACAACTATTCAAATCTTTTAGGTTCCGATTTAGCCGCGTCTGGAGGCACCGGTTCTTTAGATCAATTTAATGCAGGGGCGGTTGATGTGAGTGGAGTAGAATTGCTACTAAATTATGAGCTAACCTCTCCTAATGCTAAAGTCCAGATGCCTATATCTGCTGCTTATACGCTCACTAATGCCATTTTCAAAAATGACTTTGGAAGCACCCAAGGCATTTGGGGAACAGTGAGCAATGGAGATCGTGTGCCCTATATTCCTCAACATCAGTTTAATTTGACAGCGAGTGTAATTCATCCTCGTTATCAGTTTAACTTTAATGTACGCTATAATGGGGCTTTTGCCACTCAAGCTGTCAATAATGGACTTGTAGATCCGCAAGCAATTGATTCTAATTTGGTGGTTGATCTATCAGGAAAATACCCAATAACCCCTAAGGTTAATTTGACAGCCAATGTGATTAATCTTTTTGACAATGTGTATGCTGTCTCAAGAGTTCCTGCAGGCTTTCGTCCTGCCCATCCCTTTGGCGTGTATGCTGGTATTGAACTGCAACTATAGCTCTTTTTGATTTCAGATTTATTTTGGATTGATCTATCAATAGCTATTTTAATTGTAAGCACTTTGATCAAACAGTTCAATACTCCAAAACGATTGCAGTGTGCATAGTGAAAGCAGGGACTTTCAATTTTAACAAACCCTCCTTAACTTCAAATTCAAGTTCTTCTCCACTTGGTATTTGATACACTTTTTGAATGGGTCTGTCTAGTCTAAACTCAAGATCAACCTTGCTTATTTCTACAAAATCTTCAATCACTTCAACATTGTTAGCACGAAGTAGCGGAGGTGAATAGAGCAAATGAACAACAAACCGGTTTTGTTTTTTTTGATGCAATAAACTGACCTTTCCAGCACTAGGTAAGTGGTTCACTTGCACAACAGGTTGGTAGTTAAGATAGTTTATGGCATTCTCAAAAAGTTGTCTATGTATTCGCATCCCATGATTATAATAAAGTTGATCTATCTGATGAGCAAAAAAGATAGTATTTTTATGATATACAATAGCTGGATAGTCAGAGTTAGTGGTTTTGTAGGGTGTTTCTCGATGACTCGAATAAGAAGCATACGTACGATTAAAATAAGGCTCTCTTATCATAGCTAATGGTTTTCCAGAAGTCACTTTGGTTCGAATACCGGATTCATAATTAACAAAAGGAGTGCTCACCACTTCGTCATTTAAAACTTCATCAATAACAGTAAAATCAAAATCAAAAGGAGAATGAGCAACAAAACGGGTTCCCACGTCAAGGGCAAATTTTTCTGTTCCCTTTAACATACCGCCCTTTTCAAAAATAATTAGTTTTCCTCCCTTTTCATTCCATTCTTGAAGCGCTTGAGCCTCTTCGGTATTGAGCGTTTTCTGACTAGGCAGCACGACCAAGTCCAGGTCTTTTAAATTGTTTAGGTCAGCTACCACAAAATCTCGATGCAGCTGTAAAAGCATTTTCACAATACCATAATCAGAGCTCGGGATGAGGCTTAACCACACACCTAAATTTGAATAGGGTTTACCTCCAGGGCCATAGTCTTCAATTTTTTCGACATAAGAATAGGCTTCACCAATATTTTTGTAGGTTTCCATATCCATCTTTCCTTCGGGGTGTAATTGGTCTCCAAAATTACACGATGCCCCAAAGGAGATCATAGTTGCAGCTTCAAATTTGATGGCGTCAGCATGCTTAAATCCTCCAAATTCACCCCATGCCTTATGAAACTTTCCGCTCATTGCCACCACTGGTGTGTTTTTTCCTAAATGAAATTTTGCTTCGAGAGGGAGTTTGTCATACCCACCCCATGTGGTAGGTAAATCTTCTAGTTCAGCATGGGTATTTTCTTCATAGAGCGCCTGTTCGAAAATAGCTTTTTTGGTGAGGTGGGTGGCTTGATTAAAAAAGACAGTGGCCTCTGGATGATAAGAATACACCAATTTTCTCAATTCATTCATGTGGGCTTTTAGTGCCAGTGCATAACTTTTTTCAACTGCTTTGATGTCTTTAATATCAATTCCTTCAGCCTCCATACGGAATTTTGAATGGGCAGAAAAACTAGAGGGCTTGATGTGGTAGATGTCAAACCAAAAACCATCTAAGTCTTTATAGCGTTGACAAATTTCTTCTACATTTTTTAATATATATGAATGGTAGGCCCCGCCAGGCGTTGGATCTAAGCATTTCCAACTATAATGCCCCCGCCGATCGTCTGGCTTCGCCTCAGGGTCAATGTTGATGGATAACATTTTACCTGCGGCATCTCGCATAACCCATTCAGGGTGCTGTTCTGCGTCTAATACACTCCAACCCACTGTGAAATAGAAAGGCGCTTTGACACCAATTTCGTGGCAGGCTTCAAGTTGTGCACCCAAAAGATCAAAATCTAAATGCGGATGCGTCGTTCCTACTTTTGTGGGATAATAGCTATACCCGTGATGCCCTTTACTAAAAATATTAATTTGATTTATGTTGCCCTCTAAAAGGGCAGATTGAAATTGTTTCTTATCAAATTGAGCACCGATATTCGGAATCTGCTCTGAGGTATGAAAGTCTAAATGTACTTGACGTGTGGGTAGCGTTTCTTCAATTTTTCGTTGTTGCTGTGCGATCAATTGAGTGGCAGCTAAAAGCAAAAAAAAGACATCTGTTATTTTCATAATTTTAAATTTAGTTTGAAAAGCCTCTTAGCGCTCTATCTTTTATTGCAAGCGCTCGAAGCCGATTGATTGTTTCTGGACTCACGTTGTCTATCCATGCCGGAATTGGATCAACATTCCAATCAGCTGCTGTCATATCTACAACATCATTATAGTAAAGCAGCCCTTGTTGTAATTCTTTTTGAAGTTCTATTAGTTTTGATTGGTAGGAAGGTAAGTCATATAAATTTGTGGTTTCCCAAGGGTCGTTTTTTAAATCAAACAACTGACCCGTCTTTTCTCCTTTCACTAAATACTCAATCAGTTTATAATCTTCTTTCCGAATGGCTCGCTGTGAATTTTTATAAGCAAAAACTAAACTAGATCTTTCGATTTTCTCTTGACTCATTAGGGTATTAAACAAACTAACACCTACAACTGTTTTTGGGGTTTCAGTGGTTGTTAAGTCACACAAGGTTGGATAGAGATCGAGTGTGTAGACTAATTCTTCATTTGATATGCCTTGAGGAATACCGGGCCCTTCAAAAATTAAAGGAACCTTGATGCTGTGTTCATATAAATTTTGTTTACCCATTAGACCATGTTGTCCAACGGCAAGACCATTGTCAGAACTAAAAATTATGATAGTGTTGTCACGTAGTCCCTTTTCTTCTAATGCATTTATAATACTGCCGATTTGTTCGTCCATATGAGTTATCATAGCATAATAGGCAAGAATATTAGCTTTGACTTCGTCAACAGTTCTAGGATAACCGGCCAACCACTCATCGCGTATGTCCATTTCGCCATTGTCAAAAGGATGTTTCATAGCAAAATTGGGTGGCACTTCAATCTCTTTTTTCACATAAAGATCTTCATACTTTTTTGGCATGTTTCTCGGATCATGGGGAGCCGTAAATGATACTTGAAGATAAAAGGGATTCGATGCTCTATAGTTTTTGATAAACTCAATGGCAGCATTAGAAAAAAGAACGGAAGAATGTGTTGAGTCTATTTTGATTGCTGAAAGTTTTTTGGAGCTTTCAAGTTCTTTTGTGGGGACTTGATAATGATCACACATACCTCCAAAAAAAAGTTTCGATCCTTCTTTAAATCCTTTTAGAAAAGCAGGTTCCCCATTGTGCCATTTGCCGGTGTGAAATGTGGTATAGTTATTCATAGAAAGTGCTTCTGGTAAAAGTAAGTCTGGCATTTCTATATTACTTCCAGCATAGGGTGTAATATCAAAAACACTTCTGCCTGTAATCAACATGGCTCTGCTGGGGGCACAAACTGCTCCATTCATTGCACCCATAATGTAGGTGTTTTTGAAGGTTGTCCCTCTTGCAACTAGTGCATCTAAATTTGGAGTTATTATTTCTGTATTCCCCAAGGCATGAATACCATCATATCTTTGATCATCTGCTAAGATGAAAACTATGTTTGGCCTGTTATCTATGGGTGGATTTTTTTTTGGGGTTGCACAACCAATAAAGAGCAGAAAGAGTGTAAGTTGAGGTTTTTTTAAGAAGAAAAAACTAGGGTTGAGAAAATTGATGTTCATCGCCTTACTTTATACAAATTCATTTAGTTTTTTAATCAGCCCATTTTTCATGATTTTGGATAGGGGTCAATAGTTTGAATTAGACCATTTTCTAAATAGGTGATTTCAGCAACTTTAATTGATCTAAGGTGGGTTACACCCTTGGATAAAGAAGAATCGTGATAAAATAAATAGGATTTTTGCTCCATCTTACAAATAGAATGGTGGCTAGTCCAACCCACAACAGGATTCAAAACGCGACCTTTATATACAAAGGGCCCATAGGGATTATCTCCAATGGCGTAACAAATAAAATGGGTGTCACCAGTTGAATAAGAAAAATAATAGTTACCGTTGTGTTTATGAAGCCATGCAGCTTCAAAAAATCTTCGATCATTATCTCCTGCTAAAAGCAATTCTCCGTTTTCATCAACAATTTGGATTTCTTTTGGTTTTTCATCAAATTCCAAAAGATCAGGACGTAATTTTGCAACAAAAGGGAGTAATGCAGCTTCCTTGTCTTTTGGAAGAAAAGCAGTGGGACTTTCGGGTTGCTCTGCATTGAATTTACCTTTTCGCCAGCGCTGTAATTGTCCTCCCCAAAGTCCTCCAAAATACATATAATAGCTTCCGTCATCATCTTTAAATACTGCAGGGTCTATTGAAAAACTATTTTTTATGGCATTGGGTTGTGGGATAAACGGACCTATAGGTGAGGAGCTTGTCGCAACACCAATTCGAAAGATACCGTCATAATCTTTAGCAGGAAAAAACAAATAAAAGGTTCCTTCTTTTTCATTTGCGTCGGGAGCCCACATTTGCTTTTCTGCCCAGGGCACTTGATCTACATGAAGAGCTATACCATGATCAACTACTTCACTATCGATGTTATCCATAGAGAACACATGATAATCTTCCATTGCAAAATGGCTTCCTAGATCATCAAACGCTTCTCCCGCATCTATATCGTGGGAGGGATAGATATATATTTTATTATTAAAAACATGAGCTGAGGGGTCAGCAGTATAGATGTGATTTACTAAAGGCTTGGATAAAGCCTTCTTATTTAATTCATCAAAATCTATATGGTCTATATTGTCTTCAGGCATTTTATTGAGCTCTTCTTTGTTCTAATTCGGTTTCAATTTGAATTTCCATGCGCTTGTTGATGGCATAGAAGAATAATAAGCCAGATCCAATCAAAAAAGGAATCGATGGAAATATACTAACCAGCATTCTAGTCCCCTCAATTGCGCTTTCGGGTTGAACAATCATATCACTTGCTATTCCAGCAGCATCAGCCGCTTCTTTAGTGATATAGCCATAGGCACCAAGAATCCAAGTGAGTAGTGCACTACCAATTGAAAGACCCCCTTTAAGACCAACCATCATAGCAGAAAAAACAATAGCGGTGGCACGCCGGTTATTTTTCCATTCTGAATAGTCTGCCACATCAGCAATCATTGCCCAAAGAATAGGGATTGTTATTCCATAGAAAAAACCGTGGGCAACCTGTGCTGCAAACATCCATTCTACAGACTCAGCGCTAAAAAAATAAAAAATAAGAATAAAGAGTGTTGAGAGAAAAAGGAATAAATTGAAAACGTCTCTTTTGCCATATTTATCAGCTAGATTTTTAGATAATCCAATACCAAAAATCATAAAAATGATTCCACCCGCATTAAACAAACCAAATCCAGCTGAAAGGGGATCTGTTCCAAAAAAATTGATTCCAATTCCAGAAAGAAAATCTAAAATAGGACTGATAAAACTAGTAAGACTTTCTTTGTCGACATAATTCTTAAAGTAATAGACATAAGAGCCCCCCTTCATGGCTAGCGTAATAAAAAGCAATGTGGTTAATATCAACATGATGATCCAAGGTCTACTTTTAAATAAATCAGATAGATCTTCTCTTAGACTAGATTGTTGATCGGGTTTGGGTATAATTCTTTCTTTGGTAGTAACAAATGTGGTGAGCAGCATAACTGTTCCAATGATGGCCAGCCATGTCATAACGATTTCAATACCCACAGCTTTATCTCCACCGCCAGCACTTTCAATAATGGGAAGCATAAATACTTGCACAAAAAATTGAGCAAACATTACAGCAACAAATCGATAAGATGACAAGCTGTTTCTTTCTCTCATGTCACCAGTGATCACTCCGCTTAAGGCCGAGTAGGGGAGGTTGTTTGCAGCATAAAGGAGCAATAATAAAGTGTAGGTTACAGAAGCATAAATAAGTTTTCCTTTGTAACCAAAATCGGGGGTGCTAAACGCTAAAAGAGCAATCACACCAAGGGGAACCGAAGTGTATAATATCCAAGGGCGAAACTTTCCCCATTTGGACGATGTCCTATCACTTAATGCTCCAATTATTGGATTAAACCCAAATGCTGCAATAAGTCCAACTAATAAAATGATGGCAGAGGCGTCACTAGTATCAAGCCCATAAATATCAGTGTAGAAAAAAGCGAGATAGGTGACTAACGTTTGGAAAACTAAATTTGCAGCTAAGTCTCCTAAACTGTATCCAATTTTTTCTTTTACCGATAGTGTTTGTGAAGAAGAATTCATAGTATGTAAAAAATTAGATTTAATGGAGAGAATCGATTTTTAATATCTTTTTATAGGCTTTTTTTGGCTGATAGTTTCCATCAAATAAAAGCGGATAGTTTGTGCGCCCCCTTATAGGAAAATTATTTAGCCATGAGTGCTTATCAGTTAATCCCCAAAATGTAACTCGGCTGATTTTGTCTTTGTGTTTCAAAAACAGTTTAAATATATTTTCATATCGATCGGCCAATTTTATTTGTATATCTTCTGGTAGTTCGACTGGATATGGATTCATGGTTGGATCACCCTCAAGTTTTTTAAAATCCTGTTCCACTCCAGCACCCACTAATTCCCACGGATTGGGCAAGGGTGATACATCTAGTTCTGTAAACATCACTTTCACGCCAAGGTTGTGATAGGCTATAATAGATTTTTCAATTTCTTCAAGTGAAGGACTGTTGAGTTGCCAATGGGCTTGAATTCCAACAGCGTCAATTTTGGTGCCACTTTCTTGCAAGTCTTTTACAAGCCTAAGAGCTCCTTCTCTCTTTTTGGGGTTACACAAATTGTAATCATTATAGGTCAATTCAGCTTGTGAATCCGATTGATGTGCTATTTGAAATGCTTGCTTTATATAATTCTTTCCTACTACCTTATAAAAAAGGGAGGCTCTTAAAGAACCGTCTTCACTGAGAGCCTCATTGACTACGTCCCACGAATGGATTCGGCTTTTATACCTTCCCACCACTGTTTCAATGTGTGATTTGATGTAGCCTGCCATAGTTGCACTGTCTTTGACTTCATTCATAAATGGCGCAATTTGAGAATGCCAAACTAAGGTATGTCCTACAATGTGCATATCATTTTTTTCTCCCAAGGCTACATACTTATCGGCGATATCAAAATAAAATGAATTTGGTTTTGGATGAATATACATCCACTTCAGATTATTCTCGTTGGTAATAGAGTTAAATTCATTTTTTAATAACTCATTGGCAATCACCTCTTTTTCTTCTATTTGATCCTCATTTATTGCAGCTCCAATAAAAAATGCATTGTTAAATTTTTCTTTAAGAGTTAATGCCTCATCCTTTACATTATTAGTTTTATTAAGACCATCGCCACAGGAGGTCATTGAAATAACTACTATGAGCAGCAGCGAAAAAGTATTATTGGAACCCATATTAAAAGTGTTTGTATGTGGTGTTTAATTAGCCTGTATTGCTTGATTTAATAAAAAGGATTCTCATTAACCATGTCGCGCATCGCTTTGAGTTTTTGACTGTATTTCTCTACTACCATTTTGTTTTCTGATTCTTTTGAAATGTCAATGTTTTGTTTGCCATCCACATCGAGATCATAGAGCATATTGCCCAGATACTTATCTCCTTCAAAAAACTCAGTGTATGAATAGTTTTGATCAACTACAGCTTCACCTTGTTTATAACGAGTGTAAATTTCATCTTTGAGCATTATGGAGGGGTTTTCTAAGACGGGAATTAAACTTTTGCCTTGAATATAATCAGGTGCTTTTATACCCGTAATTTCGCATAGCGTTGGATAGACATCCACTAATTCCGTAAAAGATTCTGTAGTCTTATTTTTGGCAAATTTTGGTGAAGAAATAATAAACGGAATTTTGATCGCTTCTTGAAAAGTACTGTGCTTACACCAAAAGCCGTGTTCTCCTAAAAAATAGCCATGGTCGCTCCACAAAATGATTGTTGTGTTTTCTCTGATCCCCATTTCATCCAAACTTTGAATCAATTCACCTACTAGTGCATCCATATAGGTAACACTTGCATAATAACCGTGAATTAAATCACGAGAAAGTTCATCACTAAGTTGGCCTTGAGCCGGTATTCCTAAATAATTTTTTCTCAGCTCAGCAGAATTGTGTTGAGCCTCAATAGCAATATTGGGAGAGTTTTTTGGTTGATAAGGATTATCAACTAACTCAATGGCATCGTGATCATACATGTCCCAATATTTTTTGGGTTGGATAAAAGGAAGGTGAGGAGAAACATAACCTACCGCCATGAAAAAGGGTTTATTTTGTTCGGTCAAACTCTTCATCTTAGCAATGGCCTTTTTAGTGATTTTCCCGTCATTATAGGCATAATTATCCACTTCTGGATATTCAAGAACAGGTGTTTTTTTACCATATTCACCTCTTTCAGCATTATTGATTATCTCAATTGATTTAGGGTCTTGAAAAACATGGGGTCTCCCTTTTTCTACTTCAGACCAATGTTCACTAAAATCATCTTCATGATGATAAATCTTTCCATATCCAATTGTTTCATATCCATTTTCTTTAAAAATCTGATTTAAGGGAATGGCTGTAGGAGCATCAACAGAAGCCCGAGTTGAAAAATCATTAAACCTTGTTTGACTAGGGCGAACTCCTGTCATGATTGAAGACCTACTTGCTCCACAGACAGCAATATTCGTAAAGGCATTGTTAAATTGAACGCCTTCTCTGGCTAATTGATCTATATTGGGAGTAATCATTTTTGTTTCTCCATAGCTATTGATCTTAGGTCTTAAGTCATCAATGGCAATAAATAAAATATTTTGTTTTTGTTGATCTACGGAGGCTGTAGTTTTAGTATCTGATTTACAGCCTGTAATTAACAAGGCTATCAAAAATAGATAAGGTAATTTATGTTTTAATATAGTCATTTTATTGTGTTTTCGTTAGAAGTTATTCGAGAGGCTTTAAAACCAATTCTTATTGCCCTTGCAGCAATTGATTGATTTTTAATTGTCTTGATCGGTTTGTGGTAGAGTCTCCACTTAGAAGACCCAATCTCATCATCCAATTGATATCCAATTGAAGCACCCACAGTATTACATTGAAGTTTTACACGGCCCTTTTCGTCTTTTTCAAAAAGCACCTCAGCCGTTTCAGGTTGCAAACGTTCTGGCCAAAACATTTCAATTAAGTCATGTTCAGGGACAAAGCCTTTATCTCCAATTTCGAGTTGCCAATGGGCTAGTGCCTTTCTCAAAATTGTCAATTTTGAAGCATACTTGGGGTCGTCTGCCACATTGTGCACCTCATAAGGGTCTGATTTTAAATCATATAGCTCTTCTCTGGGTTTAGTTTTCATAAAAATGTAGGAAGCATCGCCTGCCAACATTTTTTGACGGTCCAATTCAATTAGTTTTGCGTTCATGGTTATTTGTTCTCTATACTGATTGCGATATACTAAAGGCAGTTGCGGCATAAAGTTTTTGATATAAACAAAGCGACCATCTAAGACAGAACGCTGCATGTCTGTAACTTCATCAAATCGATCTGCTGTGCCAAAGGCATAATTTCTGGGAGCGTCTTCATAAGCACCAGCAAATGCCTTTCCATCCAAATGTGCAGGAGGCTTTATGTTGAGTAAAGACAATGTTGTTGGACCTAAATCCATGAGAGAAACAATGCGGTTGTCAACTTCACCTGCTCTTCTTTTGTCAGGATATCGAATAATCAGGGGAACATTGAGCCCGCTATTGCCAACGGCTCTTTTTTGACGCAATAAATTTCCTCCATGGTCACTCCAAAAAATGATAATTGTTTTATCTAACAAACCATCCTCTTCTAGTTGCTTTATGAGAAGTCCCATTTGCCTATCCATTTCTTCTATATTAGAATATTTTCTAGCAATGTCATTTCTCACTTCTGGAATATCTGCAAAATAATCGGGTATAATCACATCCTCAGGTTGCACAGTCAGAGGTTTGTCTTTGCGTTCCCAAATTCTGGATTCGTGAGTTACTAAGGTGTTCCATACATAAAAGAATGGTTTGCCCTTGGGCGCATCTTTATAGCTCACTTTGTCAGAAACTTCGTCCCATGCCGTAAAAGGAGCATTAAACTGATAATCACATTTATAATTATTAGCACAATAATAGCCTTCTTTACGTAATTCTTCTGTGAAGGGTTTGACATGGGGAGGGGGAACAACCTCATATTCAACTACATTTCTACCCGTCTTATCTCGCACACTAATATAGGTTTTGTGCGTCACTTGCTCAGGGGTTTTAAAGTTATGATGATTTCCTGTTCTCATATTATGAGCTCCTAATCGTGCCGAATACATACCGGTAATTATTGAAAATCTGCTAGGAGCACATACGCCAGCTGTCGAGTAGGCGTGAGTGTATCTTACTCCTTCACTGGCTAGTTTATCTAAATGGGGGGTTTTTATGACCGAGTTTCCATAAGCCCCTAGAATCGGGCCCATGTCCTCACAGCTTATCCATACTACATTTAGAGGCTCTTCTTTCTTTTTTTGAGCGTTTATTGTGATGGGCATCCAATAAAAAATGAATGCAAATAATAGTAGTTTCTTCATGTTTGTTTTTTAGTTTATGATTGATCAGCGAAAAGAGACGCAAATTGGGGGAGTATTTTGCAACTCACAACTTTCACTAAATTTTAAATTTAACAGATAAATATAATATAATACAGTCTTGAATACATTAAAATGATATTTTTCGGGACTCCCCCTGATAATCGAAAATTTCACAAGACATTACATTTTTTCCGATCATTAACTTTCTTGCGGATTGTGATAAAAAGGTATTGCCATAGGGGAGTAATTCTTTATAAAAACTCCCATCTCTTAAGCGCACAATTGCATAAGCGTCTTGAGCTTTTAGTTTTAGAGCATTGGTATTTTTATTGTGCTTTTCAAAAACAAGTAGCTCCTCTTTATTTTGACCAATGATTAATAATTCTTTTTGATTTTTATCCAAAAGCTGGATAACGCTTTTTGCATTTTTTGAGATCACAAGACCACTTTTGGACATGTCAACTTCAGTAAATTCTCCTTTGCCATTTCCCGCCAAAACACCCCCGTTGAAGGCATCTAATCTTCCAGTTCTAATTTCAGCGCCATAATCGTTTCCAACAGCCAATATATCCAAAGTACCATCACCATTAAAATCACCAGTCTGCATACCAAAAATGGGCGCTATTTGAAAACGTCTTGGCAAGGGTTTTAAAGAAAATTTACCCTCGCCTAAATTTTCCACATACATGCTTCTAATTTCCGTCACCTCTTTTATTTTAGTATCCGCATCAGGGAATAATCCGATTATTTGATCCAGTGTAGCCTTTCCAAAATCTTCATGTTTTTTATAGGCTTTTTTTACCTTAATTATTTGTTTTTCGATATCCGTTCTTGTGAAGAAGGGAAACTCTTTCTTATCTCCTGATATTGACTTTCTCCACATAGAGGGAATTACGTCTATAGACCCATTTTTGTCGAAGTCACCATAATAAATTCTAAAGGGGTTTTCTTTTGAAGCATTTATTTGTGAGTTAAGACCAAGATTACCAGCAACAAAATCTAAATCACCATCTTGATCAAAATCACCAGCAGCCAAACTATTCCAAAATCCAGTATGTTGATTCAGACCGTTGTTCTTGTTCAGGTGAAATTTTCCTTCAATATTTTTGAATATTGTCAAAGGCATGAATTCTCCAGCAAGCATCAAATCGGTCCATCCATCGTTGTCAACATCAGCAAAAAGAGCATCACTTACCATACCAAGGTTATCAAAACCTGGCGCAACATCAGGGTTTGCTATAGAGAATTTTCCTGTGCCATCATTTTGGAGTAAATAACTACTTACAGACATTGGGTATTGGTGTGGGTATAGTCGACCTCCAACAAATAGGTCAAGGTCACCGTCTTTATCAAAATCTGCAGCCCGAACGCATGATCCACTACTTTTAAAAGAAGGAATGGCAAGTGTGTCTGCTGAAAATTGGCCATCCTGATTGCGATAAAAAACATCTTGATAGGAAGCCACATTTAACCCAAATTCATACCCCCCACGAACTACATACAAGTCATCATCTCCATCCATGTCTGCATCAAAAAACAGTACTCCTAATTCTTCACCTTCATTTTTTGCGTCTAGTTTTTTAATTAAGAGACTATCCTTAACAAAGCGACCGTTTTTTTGTTGGACGAAAAAATAGTTTTTATTGTAGTGAGAGCTACTTATATAAAAATCATCCAAACCATCAGAATTAACATCTGTAACAGCCATTCCAGGCCCAAATTCTGAAAGCTTATGGAGTAGCGTAGATTGAATATCAAAATCAACAAAATCATAGTCGTCATGAGCAAATTCTATCCCTTTTTCAGTATTTACTTTTTTAAAGAGCTTATCCCTAGTTGGATAAGGATTAAGCAATTTGGTTTCTTCCTTGGCATTTTTGACATCAAAAATGAGGGTATTATTGGCTTTGACTTGGGTCATTGTTTCCTTCTTACGGGATGGCCAACGGATGACTATACTGTCAATAATTGAATTCTTTCCTAGACCAAAATGAATTTCTTGTGGCATTGATGATAAATACCCTCTGTAGGGGGAGTTTTGGTAAGATTGAACGGTGCCATTTTGATAAATTGTTGCCTGAGCTCCAATACCATTTATGTTTTTATCTGTTCCCTTAAAACCAATTTTTATCCAATGATTCAAATTATTTTTTTCTCCAATGGACTGATTTTTATAGATAAAAGCAGGGTCATTAATATTATTGACTACATAATCTAAATCGCCATCATTATCTAAGTCTGCAAATGCGGCACCATTAGAAAATGAAGGCATCTCAATCCCCCAATCATCCGTAACATCCTCATAAAGGGGTAGATCCTCAACAATCGAATTTCTAAAAGCATAATTTTTTAGCTTTACAGAGGGTATAATTTGAAGAAGAAATTCTTTGGTTGCATAGTAACCAACCTCAGTATTGTAGTCAATAAAGTCTCTGTCTGTAACATCTTTAGGAAATCCATTTGTAATAATTATATCGCGGTCTGAATCGTTATCAAAATCTGCAATAAGTGGGGCCCAACTCCAATCTGTTGCACTAATTCCTGAAATGAAGGCTATTTCACTAAATTGAAAATCATCACTGTCAGGTCTTTTCCCCATGTTTAGTTGCAGAGTGTTTCTAACAAATTGATAGTTATAGTCAAAGCGGTCGTTATTTAAATAATTATTATAATTATTCGGAGAGAGCATAGTTTTTCTCCTGTAATTATCTTCAGGCAGCATGTCCAAAGCGACAATTTCATCCTTTCCGTCATTATTTAAATCGACTACATCGTTTCCCATAGCAGAATATGAAGTGTGCTTAGTATACTTTTCAGCATTATCACTAAAAGTTCCGTCTTGGTTATTGATATATATGATATCATTAGATAAATAATCATTTGTGACATAAATATCTTTCCATCCATCTTGATTGATATCACAAATATTTATTCCTAGGCTAAATCCACCAATTTTTATTCCTGCCTCTAAGGAAATATCAGTAAACACGGGGTGCCCCTTTTCTTCGTCAAAATCATTTCTATAAAGTTTATCTGTTCGGACAGAAGACCCATCAGTAACTTTCTTTTTATACACATTTGGAATATGCCTTTCATCAGTAAGATTTACGGCTAAAAAAAGATCTAAATCACCATCATTATCAGCGTCAAAAAAAGCAGCATTAGTTGTGTGAGAGTCATCATCTAATCCATACGCCTTGGCCACTTCTTCAAAAATAGGCACACCCTCAGCGTTGGTTCCTTTGTTGAGATAGAGTAGGTTTTTTCTTTTTTCGGGTTCCTTAAGCATCGTAGCACAGGAATATATATCCAGCAAACCATCATTGTTGATATCCACAACGGCTACCCCCGAGCTCCATCGATTTTCTGCTTTTACATGTGCTATTTTGCTGACGTCAACAAATTTAAAATCACCCTTATTTAGGTATAGTGAATTGTCAACCATATTTCCTGTAAAATAAAGATCTTGCAAGCCATCGTTGTTAAAGTCACCAATGCCTATGCCTCCACCATTGTAGACAAACTCATTTTCTAAAATATTAAAGCCTTCCCTTTCAATTATATCATTTGAAAAGTAAACATTTGATTTTTTGGGTGTAATATTTTCAAACAAGGTTTTCTTTTTAGAACAACCAACAAGAAGCAGTATAATAATTAAAACTCTTTTTTTCATTTTGGCCCTTATTTTTGAAATTCATAAAATTTGAGATCACTGTTATTAATACCAATGACTATTCCTTCAACATCATTTTGGCGCAAATAAACAGCACCTCTCACTTCTCCCTCAATTTCTATTCCTGACACCTTTTTATCGACCACTTTAAAAGTGTTGTCTTTAGACCCAAATAATGTGAGTCCTTTGCTTGAATTTAGTCTGCCAACTTGGGGCTTTAGGCTCCAAAAATTCCCGCCGAGCCAAAGGTCAATAATTTGGTCACCATTGAAATCTTCGGCGACAATAGAATAAACAGGACTCAGTTGTGCTTCGTCTGGAAGGGTTTGAAACCGCCAATTCCCATTTTCGTTCCAAAAGATGCCTGTTCTTAATTCTTCGGCTTTAAAGAATGACGCATCAGAGCGTTGTTCTTTAGTAAATATCATTTCATATGTTTTTTGTGCAAATGCGTCATATGTGATATTTGTCTTTTTTAGCATAGTGACCTGACTCGTAATTTCATTTTTTGTTCCAAATGGATAAGCGACATGTTCTTGTGGAGGATACCAGTTGATGATAAATTCTGTTTTTCCATTTTGGTCAAAGTCTTTGACATACATTTCTAAGGGTTCATCGGGTGTGGCATTAAATGGCGAATTTTCTCCCCAATTGCCAGCGATCAGATCCAAATCGCCATCTTGGTCTAGGTCTTTTGCTGCCAATTTAGTCCACCACCCTGTTGAATTTGGAGTTTTTCGGTTGGCTTTAAGTTGTCCCCCTTCATTTAAAAAAGTAATGAGCGACATCCATTCTCCAACTAACATTAACTCTGGATATCCATCTTGATTCAGATCATTCCAAACTCCAGAAGTGATCATGCCTGCTCGAGATAATTCGGGTGGGGTGCTATCGATAAATTGCCCTTCTCCAATATTCTGGAGTAGAAAACTTTTTGGAACAAGGCCATAATTTCCAGGGACATAAGAAGCCCCAATAAATAAATCCATATCTCCATCTTGATCATAATCAGCGGCAAGAATACAAGAAAAATTCCCATAAATTTTTGGAAGAAGAGATAAGGTTTTAATTAGCCCTCCTTTTTTATCATTTACATATACTCTCAAACTGAAATGGTCACGTCCTTTCTGATACTCATTGCCCCCGCCACCAAGTACAATATCTTGATATCCATCTCCGTTGAGATCTACTATGGCTCCAGAGGTGGTCTCAAAAGACTTGTCTTTTTCAAAAACGATTTCCATTTTTTTAGAGGAGTTCCAACCCTTTCCATTTCCAACAAAATACCGATCAGTATCTCCTGCACTTCCACCGAGTAAAAAATCATCATTCCCATCGTTGTTTAGATCACCTTTAAGCACCAGAGGCCCGTCTTTAGACAGCATTTTGTGCAAAAGAATTTCATGATCAAAATCATTATAAATATTTTCTTGGTGCTTTTTATTTCCTTTTAGACTAGCATTTTTTTCTTTAAACAAAGCGTTGACTTTAATTTTGTGCTGATTTACAACCGTTGGTGATTTGTCTTGTTCAATGGTCAAGGTTTGATTTAAGGCGATGTCTGTCAATATTTTTTGTGATTTGTCAGGCCAAATAATAGTCAATTTATCTAAAATGGAGTCTTTTTCAAAGCCTAAGATAAAGCCACTTTCGACTGAACTTTGAAAACCGCGAGCAGTATAGTTTTGAGCCGATTGAATGAGGCCGTTGTTTTCCGCAATAATTTTTGTGCCTATTGCAAATGGATTTTTAGTCTTGCCTTTTAACTTTACTTTTAAGAATGAATTGGTTGAATTATTTCGATAAACAAATGCTGGCATATTGACGTTATTCACAACCAAGTCAAGGTCTCCGTCGTTGTCTAAATCTCCATAGGCTGATCCATTTGAAAAACTAGGTTGGTCCAAACCTAGGGAGATGGAACTGTTTTCAAATTTAGGAAGTGTCGCTTTCTTTTGATTGATAAAAGCAAAATTAGCTTGAGGGTTTGAAGGGATATAGGTGACAAAGTCTCTCCAATCAAAACTCTTTTTTTCCATAATAATTTTTTTTATGGCTTCTTTATCATTTATAAAAGTTGCGAAATCTTGAAACATAATGTCTCTGTAAATACCGTTGCTTACAAAAATATCTTTCCAACCATCGTTATCCATGTCAAAGATCAGCGCGCCCCAACTCCAATCAGTGGCTGAAACTCCGGCAAGGTTTGCAGCTTCAGAAAACCTACCCTCACCATTGTTTATTTGTAAACTATTTTGCATGATTTGATAATGATACCCTTGTCTAAACTTGTAGTTTTCCAATCGATAAGGATCAAAAACGGTCATTGCCTTTAATCGATAATTATCTGCAGCAAGCATATCAGTAGTAAAAATGTCTATCGCACCATCGTTATTTAAATCAGCAATATCAGAGCCCATACTAGACATAGAGCAGGTAGGCAAGCTAGAGTTAAGCACTTCTTTAAAAGTGCCATTTTTTTGATTGATATAATAATAGTCTCTTTCCCAAAAATCGTTACTTATATACATGTCAGGGTAGCCATCATTATTGGTATCACTCACAGAAATACCCAAACCAAAACCATTATTACTAGAAAAAATTCCTGCCTCTTGAGTCACGTCTGTAAAGACAGCCCCATCATTTCTTAGTAGTTTGTCACCTCCTTCTAAATCAACCACATTCCTGTTTGTTTTAAGGATATCAATCTTTTCAGGTTTTTTAAAAGAGTTATTCAGAATATAACAGTCTAAATCACCGTCTAAATCATAATCAAAAAAAGAAACATGAGTTGAATAGCCTTGGTTATCGAGGTTCCATTTTTGCGCTTGTTCACTGAAGATGGGCACACCCTCTTTATCAACACCTTGGTTAATGTAGAGTTCATTTATTTTATTGTCCCCTTTCACTTCTCCAGAATTGCATACATAAATGTCAAGCCTACCGTCTCCATTAATATCAGCAAAGGCCACCCCCGTGCTCCAACCCTGAGCACCTTCTACTTTAGCTTTTTTTGACACCTCTATGAAAGACCAATCTCCTTGATTTAAATAAAGTTTGTTGGGCCCCATATTTGCAGTAAAATAGATATCAGCAAAACCATCTTGATTTAGATCACCAATAGCCACGCCACCACCATTATAATAGTTCCTATAATTAAGCACATTAAAATCGCTGCCGTCTTCAACCTCATTGACAAAGTCGATACCCGATTTTTTTGGGTTGACTATTGAAAATAATTTGTTGCTGGTTTTGTCACTGGCACACGACATAACCAAAAATAAAGTCATTATGAAACTAATCCGCTGCATCTTCCTTTTTATACATTTCCAAAAGAAAAAGAGGTAATTTACAAGAAAATACCTCTTTTTTTTTAAAATCAAAAAATAAAAATCTTAGTACCCTGGATTTTGTTTTAGGGTTGATTCTCCATCAACTTTACTAAGTTCTATTTGCGCTTGAGGTAGCGGGTGTAAAGCATGCTTTGATTGGAAACCAGGAGAGGCAATCAAATAATCTCTTTTGGTTTTCTCAACAGGTAAATAATCATTATTGATTACTTGTTCTGCAATACCCCATCGAACAAGGTCAAACATTCTTTGGCCTTCAAGAGCAAGCTCTATTCTTCGTTCAAATCGCACAGCTGTTCTAGCAGTTTCTTGATCTGTCCAAGCTTCAGTATATGGCTTAACATCATATTTCGCCCAAGAAATAGACGGATCACTTAAATCTGTTGTGGCTATACCATCACTGTTGATGGCACAACCTGCAGCTCTTTCTCGAATCATGTTTACAAGCTCTCTGGCTCTTTCTAAAGACCCAACTTCAATTTCTGTTTCTGCTAACATCAATAGTACGTCAGCATATCTGATGATTGGGATGTTTAGTGGACTCAATTGTTTATTAGACCAACCTACGTTACTAATTTCGTTAGGCTCGTGAATAAATTTCTTTGGACTAAAAGGGCCTCCAAAAGGTCTGTTTCGAATCCAAGTGGGTTCGTGAATACCCCATGTTAAGAAAGGCACATTGTCTCGACCAACTGTCCAGTCTAGTCTAGGATCAACCACATCGTCTATGGTCACATCTGCATTATTATAAGATTTATCCAAGAAAGGTAGTCCTTTTGAATCAACCTTGTGAGCATTTACTAAGTTATGGCTGGGTTGGTGGAAACCACAACATCCGAAAGGGGAACCACCATGAGGGTGATTTAAGCGGTCCGCAAACATTCCGTTTATACTCCCACCATTTCCATCATTGACTGAACCTTGGATGGTAAAGATCATACCAGTTCCATTTTCTCCACCAGTTGTAAAGATGTCATGAAAACAATCTTGAAGCTGATAAACTCCACTATTCACAACGGCATCAAACTGAGTTTTGGCAGCAGCATATTCTTTATTGAATAAAAGAACTTTACCTAGTAATGATCTTGCAGATCCTTTAGTAGCTCTACCAACATTTGGTTGAACCTCTGGTAAATTATCAATAGCAAACTGAAGATCAGCTTTAATTTTTGGGAGAATGTCTTCAGTATTGTCCATTTTGTATTCAGTCACTGTCTCATCAACATAAGGAATATTTTTCCACATTTTCCAAGCATCAAAGTGGAAATGAGATCTTAAGAACTTAGCTTCACCTTCTACAGCTGCGGCACGTGAAATATTTTCACCGTTCTCCATCGCATTATTCATTAATTTAATGGTAGCATTTGCTCTAGCAACACCTTCATAACGAGATTTATAAATATTATTATAATACTGGTTACCTGCTTCCCACTCATAAATTTCAAGAATTTGAGTCTGCTGCTGATCACCTGGGTCTGAACCTTTGTAAGCATCATCGCTGAGAACACTTCCCCAAATCCAATTACTACCGGCAGTGGGCCAGGCAGGCGCTAGTGCAGCGTTATTACCATTCCATCCATCTAACATTGAATAAGTACCAATCAAAGAGGCTTCAACTCCAGCGTCATTTGCCAGTGTACCTTCGTCAAGAGAGGCCTGGGCAGGCGAATCAAGGAAATCTTCATTACACCCCACAATTATTGCTAGTACTGATGTAAATGCAATAAGGCTAAATTTGTTTACTTTTTTCATTTTTAAAAATATTTAAATTAAAATTGAGCGTTTATTCCAAACATAAATTTTCGTTCAACAGGATAATTACCTAAGTCATATCCATTCCATAGATCTCCACTTCCAGTAGAACCATTATTGATCCCAAAACTTGATGGCGCTGGGTCAAGGCCAGTATAACTAGTGACAGTAAATAAATTATCTGCCTGCACATATAATCTTAACTTGAGATTACTAATGGTATCAATTGTATATCCTAACTGAATAGTTCTAGCTCTTAAGTAAGATGCATCTTCAACATAGAAATCACTTGGTCGATTACTAAATATATCATTAATATCATTTATAGGATATAATGCATTTGGGTCTGGGTTTGATGGAGACCAAGAATCTGTGAGTCTATTTTGTCTCACATTTGTATTGAAAAAGGCAAAAACGTCAAATAGCTTATTATAATTGTAAATTTCATTACCAACAGATGCAAAGAAGAACGCATTGAAGTCCCATTTCTTGTAATTAAAACCAAGATTGAATCCCAAAGTAAAGTCAGGCTGAGCATTACCAATATCTCCTTGGTCGTCATCATTAATTAAACCATCACCGTTGCGATCAACAAATTTAATTCTACCAGGAGCAGCACCAGATTGATTTGATGCGTCTGCTTCGGCTTGTGAATTAAAATAACCATCTGTTTGGTATCCATAGAACGAACCAACGGGCTGTCCTACTTCAGCTCTATTAACAATTCCGATTCTAGAATCAAACCCCCCAGGGATAAAACTTGTTGCATCACCATCAATTTGAGTGAGTTGGTTTCTGTAGGTGGAAAGATTAAAAGAAAGGTTATAACCAAAGTCTCCACTTACATAATCATCCCAAGAAACTTGAAGGTCTACCCCCTTGTTTTCCATACCTGCAATATTAACAAACGCAGGAATCGCTACACCAGATGCACCGGGAAGAGAAGCCTGATATAATAATCCATCTACTTCACGTTGCCAGACATCTAAAACAATACCAAGTTTGTTATCTAACAATGTCGCATCAAAACCAATATTTGAAGATGTATTTTCTTCCCATCTTCCATCGGGATTTCCTCTGTTAACAAGAGCATAACCAGTAACAATTGAGTTTTGAGTTCCATTAATATCATAAAATGTAGCACCTGTTCCACCACCAAATCGGTCAAAGGCATTACCAGGAGGAATAGACTGGTTACCTGTTATACCATAACCTGCTCTAATTTTTAGGTCGTTGATCCAAGTGACTGAAGACATAAAACTTTCACTTGAAATTCTCCATCCTAAACTACCAGCAGGAAATGTACCATATCGGTAGGCCTCACCAAAATTAGAGGACCCGTCACGTCTAACAGTTATACTGGCTATGTATTTATCATCAAAAGTATAATCACCTTTTGCAAAGAATGAGGCTAAAGTAGAAAACCCTCCATTACTAGATATTGACCTTGTATCTGGGTCAGCTAACGCACCATTTAAATACCAAGCATTAGGATCTTGAGTAACATACTGAGCAAAGCTACCATTGATGTTTCGATTTGTATTTTTTATCGCTTCATATCCAGCTAAAACTTGGAATACATGGGAATCTATTGTTTTGTTATATCTTAATGTATTGGTCCATGTCCAATTATAAGTTCTATTCCAATTTTCGCTAAAACCATTTGTAAAGTTTGGTTGAGCAGCTTCGGGCACAGGATATCTAAATGATTTACTCCAACCATGGTTAAAATCAACACCAAAGCTTGTTCTGGCTGTTAATCCTTCAATTATTTCAACTTCAGAGTAAAGGTTCCCAAGAATTCTGTATCCGTTAAACTCATTGTCTTTGTTTCGATACAATCTTGCATATTCATTATTACCCTGAACACCATTTGCACGTGCTCCACCAAAATTACCTTGAATATCATATACAGGAATTATCGGATTAGAAGCTGTAAGTCCTTGCATTACTCCTTGCTCGTCTTGGTTTCCACCACCTACGGAATCGTTTCCACCCATTCTCTGAGATCGTGTGATGGTAATATTTTCACCAATTTTAACTTTTCCTAGTGTAAAATCTGAATTAGCCCTAAGCGATAATCTACTAAAATTATTAAAAACCATTGCACCCTCTTGGTCTAGGTATCCAGCCGACATGTAAAAGCGTCCATTTTCGGTTCCACCAGAAACCCCAACATTGTGTTCGTGGGTTATTCCACCATCGAAAACTTCTCCAAACCAATATGTACCATCCCAGTTAGCTTCCATGATCAAATAGTCAGGGTAAGAATATTTAGATAAATCAGAAGTGTCACCGATACCTGACACTCCATTTGGACTCAGATATCTTGGAAGAGAACCCTGTGGATAACTGTAAGGATTTAGCGGACTAACTTCTAAACCACCATTTGCATATCTTTCCTTAATAAATGCTTGATAATCATAAGGATCTTTAATCATGTAATCCAAACCTCTATTGGGCATACCATGAGCAATGTAAGAGTCATAGGTAATTTGAACACCTCCATCAACTGCACCCTTTTTTGTGGTTACAATAATAACCCCATTGTTTGCTCTCGCACCATAAATTGATGCAGCAGCAGCATCTTTCAATACTTGAATATTTTGAATATCGTTTGGATTAAGAGAGGTCATAAATGAATCCTGAACTGGAACTCCATCAATAATGTAGAGGGGGTCATTATTACCTAATGAACTTATTCCTCTAATTCTAACAGTCGACCCATCACCAGGTTCTCCCGATGCGGATACTTGAACTCCAGTGGCTCTTTCTTTTAGTTTTTGCATAAAAATTTTTGGGTATAGCATAACGGTTAATGCGGTAAGTTCATAACTTATGAATGTTGATTCAATTTCAGCTACCCGTACGATGCTTTGCCATTTCAACAATTTAACGCGAAAGTATCGTGTATCCGCTCAAAATGAACTATTTGGCTC
>OZSS01000258.1_pt1 | contig 24725 bp, 16 predicted proteins | sample 1779911 | NCBI WGS metagenome assembly OZSS01 (sample SAMEA2603589, study PRJEB24840) | metagenome | biome: Water; feature: Photic zone; material: Seawater sample | place: Mediterranean Sea | collected 2013-11-12 | depth 10 m
TCCTTATGGAAAAGTAGAACGTGTATCACAAGTTGGATCAGAGAAAAATCGCCAGGTTGCGCGTGATGCAGTGAAAATGAGTATGGTATTATTAAAAAATGAGTCAAACATTTTACCTCTGAAAAAAGATAAAAGTATCACCGTTGTAGGATCAGGAGCTAATAATCTAGGAATGCAAAATGGCGGTTGGACTGTTGAGTGGCAAGGAAGATCAACGCCAGACTTCAAGATTCTTGATATCAATAATGATGGAAAACTTAATTTCCCTGAAGTCGACTCCTATTTTATAAGCGCTTATGACGCAAAATACGATAAAGGTAGCGTTGAAGGCTTCTTTAAAAATTTAGATAAAGATTCTGATGGAGAAGTAAACGCAGATGAGTTTAAAAGGTTTATTATGGAGTCTCCTTACCAGCCAGACGGAGTAAGTATCCTCAAAGCATTAGAAGGGGCGTCAAATGATAAAGGGCTAATTGCTTACAACCCTAGAGCAGAGAGTATCTCGAAAAGGGACATCATTGTCGCAGTTATAGGTGAAAATCCATACACTGAGGGAGTTGGCGATAACCCTACCATTGGATTAAGTAGTTTCGATAAGGCAGTACTCAAACGGTGTTACGAATCAGGAAATAAGCTTGTTGTAGTCATCTTATCTGGAAGGCCCTTAATTATAGAGGACCATTTAAGCAAATGGGATGGATTAATTGCTGCATGGCTTCCAGGAATGGCAGGAGAAGGAGTCTCAGACGTCCTATATGGAGACTATTCCCCCACAGGTAAACTGAGTTATTCCTGGCCTAAAAATACAAGTCAATTACCTTTGAATGAGGGAGATGCAGAATACGATCCCCTCTTTCCATTTGGTTATGGATTGAGTTATTAGTTCTTGCTAGACGTATTAGATAGATGATGAGATATTTGTTTCTAGCTATTACTGTTATTTTTATTTCCTCATTTGGTCTAGGGCAGTCAATTCAATTAAATGAGATTGTTTCTAGTAATGGAGACAATCTATATGATGAAGATGGGGATACTCCAGATTGGATTGAAATTTATAATTCCAGTGATGAATCAATAAATCTTTTAGGCTTTGGGATAACAGATGATGTTAATGATCTTTTAAAATGGACCTTCCCCTCAGTTGAACTGGCGCCAAGTGAATTTTTGGTGGTGTTTGCATCAAACAAGGATCGAAAAGAGCAGGTAGTACAATGGGATGCGAAGATCGATTGGGGAGATGTATGGAGATATTGGGTTGGTAACAGTGAGCCCATTGCAAATTGGGAACTAACGCAGACCGACATAGGCTTCTGGCCTTTAGGCCAGAGTGGATTTGGCTACGGTGACAATGATGATAACACAGAAATTTCTCAAACAGTCAGCGTCTATGTTCGAAAAGAATTTGAGATTGAAGATCCGTCTGTAATTTACAAGGCTCTATTTCATATTGACTATGATGATGGATACATCGCTTATTTAAATGGAGCAGAATTTTCAAGGAGGAATCTAGGTAGTTCTGGTTCGACTGTATACCATAATACTACCTCAACCGCATTACATGAGGCAGAAATTTATGCTGGTGGTTTTCCAGAGCAGCTAAACATAGACTTAAATGATTTCCCGTTAATGGAGGGAACAAATACCCTTGCGGTTGAGGTACATAATTACAGCTCCAACTCCTCTGACCTGAGTTGCATACCTTTTTTAACCCTTGGATACGGAAGCATTTTAGATGGAGTAACAGAACCGAACGAATACATTACTATGCCAAATTCTTTTTTGCATACGAATTTTAGGCTCAATTCAGATGGTGAAACACTATTCTTAAGTACAAATAACGAAACGATTTTAGATTCGATTAATGTAATTGAATTAGAAACAGATATGTCCTTTGGTAGAGAAAATGAGGGCAATGATTGGGGTTTGTTTAGCGAACCTACACCAAGGAATTCAAACTCTAATTTTTCTTATGAGGGTTCGTTATCCATGCCGGAGCTATCTTTAGAATCTGGATTTTATGATTCAAATCAGCTCCAAATTGAGTTAGAAAGCAGCCATGATGGGGCATCAGTACACTTCACATTAGATGGTAGTCCCCCAACTCCGTCTGACTTTGAGTATGAATATCCAATCACTATCAATAGTTCCACGGTAGTCAGAGCTAGGTCATTCTTGGATGGTTGGGTAAAGTCTAACATTACTACAAAAACATACCTCCTAAGTGAAGACCCCCCTTCAGGACTTCCTGCTATTTTTATTACAACAGATCCTAATAGTTTCTTTGATGTTGACACCGGTATGTATATGATGGGACCAAACGCTGATACGTGGAATTTCCCTTATTTTGGTGCAAACTTCTGGGAAGATTGGGAGCGTCCAATACATTTTGAAATACTTGAGGTTGATGGAACGGGATATGATGCAGATGCGGGTGCAAAAATATTTGGGGGTTGGAGCAGGGCATTCCCTCAAAAATCCTTATCCATATTTTCAAGAAGTCATATTGGCCCTAGCATTTTTGAATATAAATTATTTCCTAATTCAGATATAAATAAATATGAATCTTTTGTATTGCGGAATTCAGGAAATGATTGGGAATCAACCATTTTAAGAGATGGTTTTATTACAAGCCTTACAGACGACTTAGATATTGATCATCAAAGGTATAGACCCGCGGCTCTGTATATAAATGGAGAATTTTGGGGTATCCAAAACATCAGAGAAAAAGTAAGTGAGCATTTTATATCCTCAAATCATTCGATTGGTACAGAGCACATAGATCTCTTAGACATTCAAGGCGTTAATGATGAAAACATCGTTCATGGGACAAACGCAGACTATATAGAATTAATTGATTATCTTGAAAACCAGGAAATGAATGATCCGATTGTTGAAAATGCATTGGAAAACTGGATTGATATTGAATCCTATATGAGTTATCAGGCCTTTCAAATTTTTGTTGATAATCGAGACTGGCCTGGCAATAATATTAAGTTTTGGAGAGATCATCGAGTTGGTGGAAAGTGGCGTTGGATTCTCTATGATACAGACTTTGGTTTTGGTATCTGGGACCAGTATGCATACACCTTTAATACATTGAGTTTTGCGTTGGATCCAAATGGCCCAGGCTGGCCTAATCCTCCTTGGAGCACGTTTGTTTTTAGGAAACTTATTGAAAATGAAAATTTTCAAAATTCATTTATAAACATCTACTGTGATATGCTTAATACTGTTTTGCTACCAGAGTTTTTAACTACAAGACTTGATTCTATTTCTAGCAACATTGAAGAAATGATACCGGTGCATCAAGTACGCAGGCCTAGTTCTGCCACAAACTGGGAAAATAGATTGAATCAGATGGGGAATTTTGCAAATCAAAGGAGAAACTATGCAATAATGCATTTGATGGAAGAGTTTGATCTTCCAAGCTTGTCTCAGGTCACTATTACAAGGACACCGGATTCGGGCGGGCTTGTGAAGGTCAATACCATAGATATATTGGAACCAAACTGGCAAGGATACTACTTCCCAAGCGTACCTATACAAGTCAAAGCAATTCAGAGTGATGGATTTGAATTCAGTCATTGGTTAGAGTTCCCAGACTCAAGCAATGCCATGAAGCTGGACATCCAAGATGCAATGGCTTTGACAGCAGTATTTCTCCCCACTGAATTAACCTCCGGATCATTGGTAATTAATGAAATTAACTATAATTCATCTGAGGACCATGAATCCGGTGATTGGATAGAAATTTTTAATCCGGGAGATATGGATATTGATGTTTCTGGGTACAAGCTGAAGGATGATAACAACGACCATTCATATAACTTCCCCGATGAGACGATCATTACAAGCGGTGAATATTTAGTCATATCAAATGATCTTGAAGCATTCTCAGAGCTATACTCTAACCAAATCCCGATCGTAGGTCCCTTTGATTTTGGATTTAGTGGCGGCGGTGATGAAGTGAGAATCTTTGACCTAGAAGGAATCCTTGTTGATTCTGTTAATTATGATGATGAGTCACCATGGCCACTTGAGCCGGATGGGAGCGGGTCGACTCTTGAATTAAAAAATTCTAATTTAGATAACGAATTAGCTGAATCCTGGTCCAGTTCATCTGGATTTGGATCTCCAGGAATGCAAAATACGAATTATCTCAATATTCTTGATAATGAGGATCAGGCTCCTTCTCAATATTCTCTTCTCCCTGCATATCCTAATCCGTTTAATGGCTCAGTCAATATTCCTTTTACAATCCCCTATCCAACAAAATCTAAAATCATCATTTTCAATGTTATTGGTCAAAAAGTCAATGAAATATCAATTGAGCATTTTGGCACTGGTAAGCATGTCATTAATTGGGATGGAGACAACGATTTGGGCCATGACGTAGGATCTGGAATATACTTTGCACAACTTGATATTGAAGGTGCACGGGATTTCCAGAAATTAGTCTATCTTAAGTAGTCAACATTTGTTACATACCCTCCTACTCAATTGGTAAAAATTGGAGAAAGTTTTTTAAATTTATTTGATGTTGAAACGAACAACTTTATCTATCCTTCTGCTTATTTTAAGCAATTTGAATGGTGATATCATTCATGAAGAAGGAGCAATATCTGGATTTGTTTTAGGAGAATCACCAAACTCTTCCTATGACAATTGGATAAGTCATGTAACGGAGGGGATTGCTGAGGATGGCTATAACAACTATGGTCCTGACTGGCTGGATGTTCAAACGAATGGATTTGGTAGTTATGATAGGCTAGAACAAAACAGCCCAACTTTAGAGTACTGGGACACCATTTTTTCAGCATTTATTGAAGGTGATACTACCCAGGTAGATTCGCTACTTCAAGATTCCTTACAATCTTTTTTCTACGAACTGGTCATATTCCAAGACACGGTTTACAATAGAACTTTCCACATTATTCGAGAACAACTCGATACAAGCTATGTAGATATAAATGACCCTGAAAATGCTGATGACGATGTCGTTGGTGCTTTTCGTAATGGTTGGGGAATGTTTATAATTAATCCTAATGCGGAAAGAGAACAGGTAATAATCCAAGTCCCTCACCCCTGCGATGATTTCATAGCCCCTTATGTTGCGCTTGATCTTTTCTTACAGGTTGATTCATATGCTTTCATGATTAATGGAGCAGGAAGAGAGGTTTTATGGACAGGAGTTGGTAATTTTTCAAACAGTAAATCATTATCCGACCCATCCAGATACCCTTATACTGTTTTTCAAAAGTTTCAAGAAAATGTAGCAGGTCCGTTAATTAACACAGATCCACACTATCCCCTTGTATTCGCAATTCACAGTTTTGATAATAATACCCATCTCCCACGTAAATCAGTGATACTTGCAGCAGGAGCACAAAATCCGTTAACAAATAAACCAATAAGAGATATCAGTGAAGAAAATTTTGACATAATCAATTTCACACATGAACATCCTATATCAGAGGGGCAATTCAATAATCCTAGCCCTCTGCATGTGACTGATTACTATGAGGCTTTCTACGATGATGTGTTTTTTTATAATAATGGATTCAGCGATTTCCCAATTACATTGGCGACCGAATTAAAAGGTCCTACAAATGGTATACAAATGATCGACCTCCAATCTCAGGTTAGCGGCTTTTCTGTATATGAACCATGGATCCATGTTGAATTGGATGAGAAACCAATGCTTTTTGACAATATTGGAATGTCAGATGAAACAGCATATGGAAGTGGGTCATTCCCAACAAGTATTGATAATTTTATACTGATAAGAGAATATTATCAGCCATTTATTGAAGCCACTGAATCATACCTTTCGCACTGGGAACAAGCGTCGGACAATATCCCTCCTGATTCTATTGAATTTTTGAGAGCGTATAATATGGATAACTCAGATAATGTCTATTTGACATGGGACCAGACCTATGATACTAATTTTAAGTCTTACCAGATTGAAGCGTCTTTGGATACTCTTTTTAATACACCACTGATTTTTGACTTATCAGATTATAGCCAGCTCCAAAACATGCGACTTGATAATCAGATAATCTCTGGCTTGAATAATACAGAGCAGTGGTGGCTTCGAATTCGTGGAGTAGATCACTTCAATAATATCGGACCTTGGTCTGAAAAAGTATCCAACCTTCTTCCTGGACATAGCCCTCCAGATACACTACTACACTTTAATCAAGAACTTTTTATTGAAAGCATTGTAGGTGAAGATATAAATCCAGATTCATATGCCATAGATTCAATTAATACAATCCCGGGAAATAGCTATACCTTCTCTCTTTTTGGGAATAGCTGGAAAGCTATTCAAATTGATCCATTCACCCCAGATTCATTGACCACTTTGCAAATTTTCACCAAAACTGATAGCGTTTCAGAGATTCAAGCAATCGGTTTTGCTAATGAAAATAACTTCATTCGTTATTCTTTTTCAGGGTCTAACACTTTGGACATAGAACAATGGATTCCAGTTTACCAAGGTTCTAATGATTTAGGTAATTGGAATTCTTATAGGCTACCGTTAGGGGATGATTGGCTAGCGTGGCATGATTCACTTTCACCTATTAATCAAATTCAATTTATAAATGAACACGAAGATATAAATAGCAGTCCTGGGAGCATACATTTTAGTATGATTAGAGATATCACTGCTGACCTTCCGATCAGCCCAATAGCATCCATCCAACATGAAACATTAAGTATTGAAAACGATGGGCAAAACAGGAGGATAATTGTCTTGTTCAGTTCTACGGTACAAGATACAGATTCATATTCATTTACGTATCATTGGGAATTTGGCGATGGGCAGACATCAAACCTTCAAAACCCCGAGCATGAATATCAGGTTGAGGATGATTATGAATATACCGTAGTACTTGAAGTAGAGGATGAAACCGGACAACACGGCTGGGCATCAACAACCATTAATCTAAACCAGGGTAGCTCTTCCCTTCCATTGACCATGAATTTTGTTGGCGATATTATGATGGGAAGAAGATTTGAAGACAGTGATGGTATTATCACAACCCAGGGAGTTCAATCGCTTTTTGAGCCTACTAGGGAATTACTTGGAATGGCTGCAGACTTATCAATTGCAAATTTAGAAATCCCTCTTTCTAATCAGGGTTATCCTCATCCAACTAAAGGCATTGTTTTTCGATGCGCACCTGAAAATGTAAGCGGACTAATTCATGGGGGGATTGATGTAGTGTCATTGGCAAATAACCATATCCTTGACTACATGGAACCAGCAATGATACAGACCCACAACATACTTGATGAAGCAGGGATTGCCCATTCAGGTTCTGGAATGAATAGTTATGAAGCATACCTCCCGACAATAAAATCTATTAAAGGACAGGTAATAGCATTTTTAGCATCAAGCGACCGAACGGGACAATATAATAATTATCAACCATATCTAAATGCAGGTGAAAATAAATCTGGTTTTGCCTACATGACTCCTTATTACATAAGGCAACAGATAAACTATGTAGAGTCCTTTGCAGATTTGATCGTAATTGAAATGCATGCTGGAAGTGAATACTCTCATGCACCTGGTTCTGACTATGATTCGATATCAAGACTAGCAGATTATAGAAATATGAAAACTAATCCCGCTAGTACAATTGGATTTCAGATGACCACAGGTCAAGAAACTGAAATAGATGACTATTCATGGAGATTAGACCGTCCAAAATTATGGGATCGGGCAATAAGGCATTTCGCAATTGACGAAGGTGCTGATCTAGTGGTAGTCCACCACCCTCATATTATACAGGGATTGGAAATTTATAATGGGAAATTAATAGCACACTCACTAGGAAATTTTATTTTTGATTTGAATTATCCTGAAACTTATCCATCAATGATCCTGAATTCAAAATCAGACGAATCAGGATTTACTGAATTTATGATTAATCCAGTATACATAGATGATTACCTAACTGTCCCAGCTACAGGGGAATTAGGAAATCAAATTCTAAACCATATTGCAAACCTCTCTAAGGATCTAGATACTTACGTCCATGTTGACAAAGATCACAACAAAGCATACGTAATTATGGACACTAGCTCAATGGTGGCTGAAATGATTCACTACAATAGCTGGACAAAAAATTCTAAACCTGTACTACTAAATGGACAGAGTTATTTTCAATCAGAGCCTATACCATTATCAAATGCTGGTAGCCTTGCTTCAATCTCAAATGGGCATCCTAGCATAACACATTTTAGAGTTGGGCGAGAAAAAGTTTGGATGAAAAACTTTGAAAATGAAGGAAGCACCCTTTGGAACATAAACAGCGACAATGAAATGATTCAGGATTCAATCTTTCGCAGAGGTCGGAATGCGCTCTTACACATAAGGTCACCTGAATCTCCAAACAATATTGTTACGAACCTAGAGGATCGTCTCCCCTTTGATAATCAAAAACAGCATTCGTTACATGGTTATATAAAAACAGAAAATGCACAAAACGTGAGCATTGAGGCTAGGCTGTCAGTGGGTAGAACAGGTGAGAGTTTAATTACTGTATCAATCGGAGATTCTATATCTGGTTCATTCAATTGGGGAAAGTATTGGAACGATATACCATACAATGAAGAAGCAGAATTCTTTGATATTAGATCGAATAGTGATATTCCTGATTCAGGACTAGCATATTCATGGTTTGATGATGTTGGCTTTATTGAATGGGATACCTTAAAGCTGATTACGGAATATCCAATATCAATAAACTATCCTAATGACTATGATTATATTCAATTCTACCATGACCAAGAACAGATAGGCTATTTTGGATTAGAACTAAAAAATGCAATTTTGGGTCCACTTGCTCTATTAAATGCAAACCCAAAGGTAACACAAAATATCATATTCGTCCCTGACTATTTCCATTTCTTTGATGAGTCCAGTGGTCCAGTCGGGGATAGAAATTGGATACTTGACTCACAGGAATTTGGGTTTGGCCAAACTACTTCTTTATTTTGCAATGAACCTGGTATCTATGAAATAACTCTTAGAATCAGAGGAGTTGGAGATCTAGAAGATGAAGGAATAATATCTGTTGTTGCATTAGAGCAAGGATCCAACCAACACGATATGGGAGATGTAAATGGAGATGGATCAATAACTAGTTTAGATGCACTATTATGCGTGAACTCTATATTAGAACTATATACTCTTCAGCCAATTGAATTTTTAGCTGCCGATATTGATGGAACCGGATCAATAAATATTTATGATGTATTATTTATTTTAGATGGTGCGAATTAGATAATCACGTACCTGCCGCATGTTTGAAAAAACCTGTCGCCCTGTTGATTTTAATTTATCATCTCCCATATGCCCATGGTTTATCAGTAAGCAATCTACTCCCATCGCATTGGCGACATCGCTATCGTGGACGGTATCGCCTACCATAATGACATCCTTTTTTTCATATGGAAGTTCATTTATGTATGAAACACCCAGCTCAATCTTCCCCCTTGCATATTGATTATCTATGCCTCTTATAATGGTGAAAAATTCTGACAGCCCATGGACTTGAACCCATTGGTTGAGATATTCCTGTTTTCCTGCTGATAAGATAGATTGACTGAAGTCAGCAATATCAAGCGATTCTAAAACTTTAAAAACATTATTGTGCAGTTTTACTTTGTGAAAAAACTTAGCATAATAAGAGACAAATTCATCTCCAGCAACTTCAAAGGGTTCTTTTTTGAAGTCAAAACCTAACCTTTCATAGTAATCCTCTACAGGGAATGAAAAGACTTTCCTGTATATTTCTTCTGTGATTGTTTGCAATGACCTTTTTTTAAGGCTATTATTAATTCCCTCAACACACAGCCATGTGTCATCAAGCAAGGTGCCATTCCAATCCCATATGACATGTTTATAATTCATTCATCCTTCTTTTTTATCGCCAAAGTTCGGGCAGAATTATTTAAAATAGGATAACTTTTCGTGCTATGATACCATTATTTATTGAAGCACTAACAGAAAGACTAGGAAAAGATCTCCCAGGAAAGAATGCCCAACGGAAAATGATGATTACCCCAAATCAATTTCCAACAGAAAATCAAGAAGATGAAGGAATACCAGCATCTGTGCTACTTTTATTATATCCATTTGATGGGGGATGGTTTTTTTTTCTTACAAAACGAAGTCAAGATGTCGAACACCATAAGGGCCAAATATCTTTCCCAGGTGGAGTGGTTGAAAAAAATGAATCCAAAATGAATGCTGCAATTCGCGAAACAAACGAAGAAATTGGAGTTGATAAGAACAATATAAAAATCATCGGTAGTTTGACTCCATTTTATATACCAGTATCTAATTTCCATATTTCCCCATATGTTGGATGGACTGAGGGAAAACCACAAACTAAAGTGCAGGATACAGAAGTAAAGCGCGCATTCTCTGTTTCAATAAGTGATTTGGTACTCGAAGATAATTTAAAAACAAAAGAAGATTTTTTTTCTAATAAACCTGTTACGGTTCCTTATTTTGACCTCAATGGTGAAACAGTTTGGGGAGCAACTTCAATGATACTATCTGAATTTAAATTTATTTTGAGAGATATGAAGTGAATCTTGGGCAATGGTTAAAATCACTTACAGTAATAGATCAAGGTATATTACTTATTCTTTATTGTGGTTGTGTTTATTTAAGTAAAATAACTCTTGAAGCCCTCATTGAATATTACGATCATAAAAAAGGGCATAATGAATTCCGGGTTCGTTTTCGAATAACCCCTGCTGCCTTACTGGGTTTAGCACTAATTTATAGTATTATGTTATATCAAGTCCTAAGAGCTATGTTCGAATTCATCCCTTGATAAGATATATGCTCATACTTACATAAATTTTTTAAATACTAAATCCCAAATATGCAACAATAAAAGATTAATCTTAGATTTTATCCAAGTTTAAAATGGCAAATACATTAAAGAAAATTTTTGTTCTAGACACCAATGTTATCCTCCACGATGCAACATGCATCCAAAATTTTGAAGATAATGAAGTGGCCATTCCCATCTCAGTACTAGAAGAATTAGATCAGTTTAAGAGAGGCAATGAACAGATAAACTATAATGCCAGAGAGTTCCTTCGACTTTTAGATGAGCTCTCTATTAGTTCCAATTCTAATGATTTAAATCAATCTGATGGGAAGATAAAAGTTGTTGTCAATCATAATTGGCATCCTGATGTTGAAAAAACATTTAAAGAAGATTGCCCAGATCATAGAATAATTAATTGTGCATTTAAACTTCATGAAGAAAATCTTGATAAAAAACTTGTGTTGGTATCAAAAGACACAAATATGAGACTTAAGGCTCGTTCATTAGGCCTTATGGCAGAAGATTATACCACAGACACAATTGAAGATGTGAGCCACATATATCCAGGGAATCGATTAATTGAAAATGTTAGTTCAGCAGAAATTGATATGATATATGATGCGGATGGAGTTGATTTTAATGGTTTGAAGTCAATAAAAAAGCCAATACCAAATGAAAACTATATTTTAAGAAATGGTCAAAAATCTGTTCTAGCTTATTTTGATCCATTTGAAAAAAAAATAACTCAGATTAACAATTTAAATGCATACGGAATAACCCCAAGAAATGCTGAGCAGTCCTTTGCACTAAATATGTTACTCGATGAAAGGATTCATCTAATTACCTTATCAGGTAAAGCGGGTACCGGTAAAACACTACTTGCGCTAGCATGTGCACTTGAAAAAAGGAAAAAGTTTAGAAAAATTTTTCTTGCTAGACCAATTGTACCACTAAGCAATAGAGACCTTGGATTCTTACCTGGGGATATTCATTCAAAGTTAGATCCATACATGCAACCACTCTTTGATAATCTATCTGTAATTCGTCATCAATTTAAAAGCAATGAAAAACGAGCACAGAGGATTAATGAAATGTTGGAAGAAGAAAAATTATTAATTACTCCCCTGGCATACATCAGAGGAAGAAGTCTACAAAAGTCATTTTTCATTGTTGATGAAGCCCAAAACTTGACACCTCATGAAATAAAAACTATCATTACAAGAGCTGGTGAAGGAACAAAAGTTGTTTTCACAGGAGACATACATCAAATTGACCATCCATATCTTGACAAAAAATCTAATGGGTTAACTTACTTGATAAGCAGAATGAAAGGGCAAAATGTATTCGCACATATCACTCTAGAAAAGGGTGAGCGAAGCGACTTGGCAGAGCTTGCAAGCAATTTATTATGATTTATTAGTCGCCCAATAAATCATCAATTTTTTCTTCTACCTTTTTTTCAACTACTTTCCGTGTTGATTCTTTCGCCTCATTAATTGACTCTGCAGTTGCTTCTTTAACCATTTCTACTTTTTCAGATACTGACTCTTTCAGATCATCCATATTTTTAGGCACTTCTTGCCCAGTATAATTCAAGTATATTACATAAATGACTAGTACCACCCCGATCGTAAAGATCAACTTTATAACCTTCTTAATTACAGCATAAGCCAACAAGATGGTAAGAATAACGGCTATTGCTAAATAGACTGGATTTGAAAATACTATATCAATTAAACTTTCCATTATGGTCAAAATCTAAATAAGTACAGGTTCAAGATTAATAGAAATCTAATTAATTTTAATCATGGTTCGAATTTGTCTAATTATCATGATCAATGGCTTATTGTTTTCACAGTCAAAATATCCTGCAGATACATTACTATTATCTAAAACGACCCCATTTATTAATAAGATTGGAATCTTACCTATTTCACTTTGGCAACGCCTATCCTACAATACTAATATATTTAATTGTCAATTTTATCCAAGTTGTTCTAACTATGGAGCTGATGTAATAGGTGATGAAGGAATTATAAAAGGTAGCATCATGGCATCTGAAAGAATAACTCGTTGTAACCCTTTTGCTTATAACTATCATATTGAATTGAACAGTCCATTTAATGAAAAAGATAGCAGATTAATTGACCCTGTAAAACTTAAAAACCTGCCTTTACCTAATCGATCACCACTAGTAGCTGGTATATTATCTGCAATCATTCCTGGTGCTGGCCGAGCTTACTCAGGAAGAACAATGGATGGCCTAATGGGGTTTTGGACTTTTTACCTTACAGGAAGCTCAGCCTATTTTTCAATTAAAGAAAAAAGAACCATTGCTGGGCCATTTTTCTTAACAGTATCAGCAGTAGTTTACCTAGGTGAGATCTATGGGGCGTGGAGATCAGCAAAATATTATCAAAAAAGTAATTAATTAGAGCCACCGACTGGATTTGAACCAGCGACCCACGCATTACGAATGCGTTGCTCTACCAACTGAGCTACGGTGGCTAACTAATATACCTCAACCTCTAAAAGCTCAACCTCAAAAGTAAGTGTTGCATTGGGAGGGATAACATTACCAACACCGTTATTACCGTATCCAAGATCAGCAGGAATAGTGAGCCTCCTCTTACCGCCAACCTTCATCCCTTTCACTCCCAGGTCCCATCCTTTGATAACTGAACCAACTCCGAGCGTAAAAGTGAATGGTGTTCCGCCAGGTTTTAAAGACGAATCAAAAATGGAACCATCTTCTAATGTTCCTGTATAATTTACAACAACCTTATTATAGTCTTTTGCCTCATTACCCTCTCCAACAACCAAATCTTCAATTACCAATCCGTTTCCCATAATTATGATCTCCCCATTTTTTTGACATCCAGCCAAGTAAATAAATGAACACAACAGTAATAGATGATATGAAATTTTCATCATATGTACGTTCCTCAACTCATTAAAAAGTGACGTAAATTTACCTTATGATGCTATTGGCACAAACTGTATTGCTCCCATGACATTTCAAAGAGTAGAAAAGATGTTAAGGTTTTTAATTTTGTTCCAGCTTGGTGGTATTTTGTTTGGAAATGAGAGACTGTATTTAAAAAAAGCAAATTTGCTTGAAAGCAGTTTAATAGAAGGTAAAAACGTAAAATTTATTTCTGGTGATGTTGTTTTTACCAAAGGTGATCTGAATCTTTATTGTCAGGAAGGCCAACAATATGAGATTGATGGGCTTGTAATATTATATAATGAGGTGTCAGCTGTTCAAGAGGATATGAACCTTACTTGTGATACAATAAAGTTTTATTCAAAAGATGATCAACTACTAAGCATTGGGAGCTCACATGTTTGGGATAATGACTATGACCTAGTAGCTGATACCATAACTGTTTTTACAAATATTGATAGTGGGATTGCAAGCGGGAACGTAACTCTTGTTCAAAAAGGACAAGTAATAAATGCAAATAGAATCGAATATAAAAAGGATAAAAGCCAGGATGGTTTGTCTTATAGAGCAATTGGCAATGTAATCATTAAAGACTCTTCTAGAGTGGCGACATGTGGATTAGCCAGATACGATCGTGAGAATGAGATAACAATATTAGAGTTAGAACCCGAAATAAAAGAAAATAATAGACTTTTAGCTGGTACAAAAATCACATTGGGCTATGAACAGGAAAGATTAAAAAACCTGCATATCCCTAAAAATGCATATGCAATAACTCCAATAAGAGGATATCAAGCATCTTCAATTGACTCCAACCAAGTAGGTGATAGCCTTAGATTTAATGATAAAATGGAGGGAACATCTCTCTCCGGATTTTTTGAAAATGGGGCATTGGATTCTCTGAGAATAGAGGGGATGGCTAAAACTCTTTATCACATTTTTGAAGACTCTATATATCAAGGTAAAAACAATGCCTCAGGAGATACGATAGCGATATCATTTAATGATAATGATTTAAATACAATTAATATAATTGGAGGATCAGAGGGCAAATACATGCCAGATACACTTTCTGATAGAAACGAACATACAGTCACATATAGGGCAAACAGAATAAAGTATCATTTTCTAAATGATGAATCAGATTTCAATGGTAACGTTAACATAAAACATGATGGAACAAGTTTAGATGCAGGATTTGTTAATGTAAACTGGAGAACGAATATGCTTAATGCTCTACCTAGAATCATTGGTGATACATTGAGTGAGTTAATTCCCCCTCTTATTAAGGAAGCAGGAAGAGACCCCATGACAGGAGACGCAATGACCTACAACCTTAAGACCAAAAAAGGACGCGTATCAAAAGGAGAAACGAAAGCAGATGATGGTTATTATACTGGGAAAAGAATTAGAAATGAATCAAGGGAAGCATTCTTTATTGAAAACTCAACCTATACTACCTGCGATCATGATACTGCACACTTCCACTTTGAATCGTCAAAAATGAAAATAATTCAAAATGATGTTGTTGTTGCTAAACCAATAATTCTTCATATCGGACAAATTCCAATTTTTGGCATACCATTGGGAATCTTCCCTCACAAAGGAGGTCAGCGGCATTCAGGCTGGATAATGCCTTCATATGGTGATAATAAAAGTAGAGGACAATATATTCAAGGGCTTGGATTTTATTGGGCACCTAATAATTATTGGGATTCAAAATTCACATTAGGCTTTGGAGATAAACAAGGAACCACATTTAGAGTTAATACTCAGTATCGACTACGATACAAATTTAATGGAAGTTTGAATTTTTTTAATAGGCAGTATCTAAGCGGCACCAATAACATAATGGATTTAACAGAAAGCAGAAACACCAGCACTACTCTTAGATGGACACATAAACAAGAGTTAAGAAATAATCAGTCCTTAAATGCAAACGTAACTTATTCTACTAGCGGAGATTATAATAAAAGATACGGACTATCAGAGGCTGAACGGATGGATCAAAAAGCAATTTCAAACATAAGTTATTCTAAGCGCTGGCCTAAAACAAAAAATTCGTTTAGCGCTAATTATTATTCAAATATTGATTTACTTGTTAGTGACAAAACAAATCCTCTGAGTAATTATTTTATTTCCCCAAATAGGGAGGGAACTCAGATAAATACCAGTAATAAAACATTCCCAAAATTTTCATTCCGACATGGACAAAGCAATCTTTTCCCTACCAGCGCCACAAAAAAGAAATGGTATAATACGATAACATGGAACTATGGATTAAACTATACGAATAAAAGTAGAAATTATTATGAATCAGTTGAGATTGATAGTACGGGATTTGAATGGGAAAGAGACTCTTCCGGAGCTCTAATTGAAAAAAATGAACAAGACAACGGGTGGATACATACTTCATCCATTAATGCTCCGCAAAAGATATTCAAATATATTTCAGTAAACCCAAGCGTCAATCTAAAATCTGCATGGGTTAATAAGACCCAGGACGGCAACTGGAATGGCTCTACTTTTGATAAGTCAGTGAAAAATGGTTTTGCAGCTAGGACCACTGGTTCATTTTCCATGAATGCAAATACACAATTATATGGTCTTTTCTCAATCCCATTTGGTCCTCTGACTGCAATTAGGCATGTCATATCACCATCAATAGGTTATTCTTGGTCACCAGACTTCTCAAAGAAGGTATTTGGAAAAAACTTAGGCTACGTAGTAACAGAAAAAGACTCATTGGGAAATGAAATATTTCTAGACAGGTTTGCTGGTACGATGGCAGGTGGCACGCCCAGGACTGAACGAAGCTCCATGAATTTTGGATTGAATAACATATTCCAAGGAAAAATAAAAAAGGGGGATGAAGAAAAAAAGGTTGACCTACTAAGCTGGAGAATGAGCTCAAGCTACAATTTTGCAGCAGACTCAATGAAACTCGCTAACCTGAGATCAAGTATTCGTTCAAAAATTGCTGGAAAACTAAATCTAGATCTTAGCATGACCCACGACTTCTATAAATATGATATCGATCAAAAGCGTCGGCTAGGAGATCTCAATAAAAATTCCAGTGGGTTCATAAACCCTAGATTGATCAATGCACGCCTATCAACTGGGTTCCGACTTGTGGGAGCATCCTGGGAGGATAATGAAAAAGATGATGATGAGAAGGTTAAAGACACAACTGCTCTTGCAAATGATTTAACTGATCCAGGCCTAGAAAATCCTTTAAAGAATATGAAGAATACCCTTGGAAATAAAAGATCATGGAATAGTAACATAAGTCTTAGTTATTCTTACTCAGCTACAAACCCTTCCAACCCAACAAAAAATTTCTGGGCTAATACTACATCTACCATAAATATTACACCTAAGTGGAAAGTATCTTATCGTGCCAGATTTGACCTCATGAAAAGAGATCTCGTCAGCCACTCCTTTTCGATTTATCGTGACTTACATTGCTGGGAATTATCTTTAAACTGGACACCAACAGGAATTGGACAAGGAATTAACTTTAGATTAAATGTAAAGTCTCCAACATTACGAGACCTAAAAGTTGAAAAAAGAGGTGGAGTTTATTCTGGCGCAGGTTTTTAAATCTTCAATTGTACTAATTAATCTATTGGAAGAAATTCTAATAATAAAAATGACTATTAATGCTTTGTCCTGAATGCCATGCTGAATATCTTGACCACATTAAAGAGTGTGGTGATTGTAAAGTAGATTTAGCAAATGCTTGTCCAATCGATATTCCAATACCTGAAATAACTTGGTCACCACTCACCCCGTTTGAAGGAAAAGTATATGCTGATATGGCAACCGAATTATTAGATAAATATTCCATCCCATATTATCTGAAAATGGATTGGACATCTTCTGCTTTTGGTATTGAGGCCACTAGTATCACAGGACAAGTTGTACGAATCTTTGTCCCAAAAGTTCATTTCAATAAAGCAAACGAATTGGCTTCATCTATAACTGGTAAAATAAAATGAAAAAATTACGTACTATCAAAGGGACACATGATATTCTTCCAAACGAAATCCATAAATGGAAAGAACTTGAATCAATAGTAAGTCAAACGTGTGAACAATTTGGTTATCAAGAAATCCGCAATCCTATTTTTGAAGAGACAGGACTTTTTTCAAGAAGTGTAGGAGAAGAAACAGACATAGTTACAAAAGAAATGTATTCATGGGAAGATGTTGATGGGGCCTCCCTTACACTGCGGCCGGAGTTAACTGCATCGGTTGTAAGAAGTTATATTCAACATAATTTAGGAACTATATCCCCCATCCAACGGCTTTACTATAGTGGGCCTCTTTTTAGAAGAGAAAGGCCACAAAAGGGTCGGCAACGTCAATTTCATCAATTTGGCGTTGAGGCATTTGGATCTAACAATCCAGAACAAGACGTTGAAATAATTGCGATTGCATGGAAAATTCTTTCCCTCTGTGGGTTGACAAATGATACTACCCTTAACCTAAATAGCATTGGCTCAAAGGAATGTAGGAATAATTATAAGAAAGCATTAAAAAGTTATATTTACCCGTACATAAAAGATTTTTCAAAGACAAGTCAACATAGATTTGAGACTAATCCCTTGCGCATACTCGATACAAAATCTGAAAAAGAACAGGAAATTTTAAATAATGCACCAAAGATATCTGATTACCATAATGAAACCGATAACACGCATTTTGAATCTTTGAAAGAATTTTTAAAAGATATTGACCTCCCATTCTCTATAAATCACAAACTTGTAAGGGGATTAGATTATTACACTGGAACAGTATTTGAGTTTAACTCGGTTAATTTAGGAGCGCAAGATGCCCTACTGGGCGGTGGCCGCTACAACAAACTAGTGGAGAATTTGGGCGGAAAACCTACTCCAGGAATAGGTTTTGCAGCTGGCATGGAAAGATTCCTCATTGCAATGGAGCAATCTGATTTTAACATTAAGAAATCTAATCCAGATATATACTTTATTTGTGCAGACAAAAAAGCAATATCTAGTTCAATTAAGATATCAAGTAGGCTAAGAGGTCTTAATTTTAAGGTAGTTTCTGATACACTAAGGCGAAGTATAAAATCTCAATTACGTGAAGCAAATAAGTTGAAAGTGAAATATGCACTAATCATTGGAGAAGATGAGATCAGAAATAGTACTATTATTTTAAAAAACCTTATAATAGGTACTCAAAAAACAATCCCACAATCTGAGTTAAAGAATTTCTTTGAGGATTTGACAATCTAATTTTCTTTAAACTATATTACACACGCGTGTACGAAAGCATAAAATTTGTAAAAAATTTATTAGGGCAAAATATAAATGAACCATAAGTCACTCTTGATTGTTGAATCACCAACAAAGGTCAAAACAATACAACAACACCTTGGTAAGGAATATGATGTGATTTCCTGCGTAGGTCATGTTAAAGATCTTCCAAAAAACGATCTGGGTATTGACCTTGAAAATGATTTTAAAATAAAACTCGCTTTGCTCCCGGATAAAAAAGATTTTATAGCTGAACTAAGAAAAAAATCAAAAACTGCAGACAGAGTATTAGTTGCAACAGATCCAGATAGAGAAGGTGAGGCAATTGCCGCTCACCTTGCAACAGAGATTCCTAAAGAGAAATTAGATAGAGTACAATTTACAGAAATAACAAAAGCTGGAATTAATGAAGGCATAAATAATGTTCGGAATATTGATCATGATCTGGTAGCAGCACAAACAGCTCGAAGAGTGATCGATCGCCTTGTAGGGTACAAAGTTTCACCAGTATTATGGGCTACTTTACAAAGTAATATGAATTTTGTTTCAACAAATTTATCTGCAGGTCGAGTTCAATCAGCAGCGGTTAAGATGATTGTAGATCAAGATAGATTAAGAGCAAAATTTATTACTACTAACTATTTTGATCTAAAAGCAGAACTAACAAAACTAAACAACAGAGAAAACTTAAATGCAACTTTAGTGAAGGTAAATGGAGTGAAAGTTGCGAGCAGTAATGATTTTGATTCTAAAACCGGCGAATTAAAAAACAAGGATGTTCTTCTTTTAACTGAATCCCAATCAGATGAACTAGTGAAAGAACTAAAATCAGGAAACTGGACAGTAACCGATATAAAGAAAAAACCTCGGACTTCAAACCCCAAACCTCCTTTTACGACAAGCACTCTTCAACAAGAGGCATCAAGAAAGTTAAGAAGCTCTGCAAGGCAGACCATGAGTATAGCGCAAAAGTTATATGAAAATGGATTCATTACTTATATGAGGACGGATTCGACTCATTTATCTGATGAGGCAATCTCTGGATCTAGAAAAGTAATTCAAGATTTATATGGAGATGAATTTCTACCAGAGAGCCCCAAACAATACACAACAAAAGTAAGGAATGCCCAAGAAGCACATGAGGCCATAAGACCTGCACATCGTGTTTTCCATACTGTTAAAGATGTAAAAACTAACCTTGGTGATGAAGCTGCAAAGTTATATGACCTTATATGGAAACGAACTGTTGCAAGTCAAATGAAATCAGCTAAACTAGAACAAACTTCCATAACTATTACTAATCAAAAAGCAGAATTTCGTGCAAATGGCCAAATGATTCTATTTCCAGGGTATATGAAGGTATATGTTGAAGGAAGAGATAATCCAGACAAGGACCTTGCTAACAAGGAGCGCATACTACCAAAACTAGAAATTGAGGAGACACTTAATTGTAATGCTTTAATTCCAGACTCACATAGTACCAAACCGCCTGCACGTTATACCGAGGCAAGTCTTGTTAAAGCTCTAGAAGAAAATGGAATAGGTAGACCCTCAACATTTGCATCGATCTTAGCAACCATTGTACGAAGAGAATATGTTAATCGAAAAAGCGGAAAACTTTCTCCAACCTACCTAGGCCTTGCAGTCACTCAATTATTGGAAAACCATTTTACTAATCTAGTAAGCAAAGAGTTTACAGTTAAGATGGAAGATGGACTAGATGAAGTCTCACGAGGTGAGTTGGATGCTGTCCCTTTTATGACAAATTTTTATAAAGGTGGAGGCCGTTTTTCAGGATTGGAAAAAATGCTAGATGAAAAGGTCGATATCCCTGCGGCTTGTTCGATAGCGCTACCAAAAGAGATATCAGATAATACGGAGGGTCGAATTGGAAGATATGGCCCCTACCTGCGAAGAGGAGATGATACTCGATCCATACCCGATGACATTTACATGGGAGATCTTAATCTAGAGACAATTGAAAAAATATTTGAAGAAGAAACAAAAGAGGATGAGTCACTAGGGGATGACCCTAGCACAGGTGCTAAAATATGGATCAAAAAAGGACCCTATGGCCACTATGTGCAACTGGGAGAAACAAAAACAAGAAAGGGTATACCAAAGACTTTCCAACTATCAGATGTTAATCTTGAATATGCTCTTAAATTATTATCCTTACCAAGAGAAGTCGGGAATCATCCCGATACAAACGATGTTATAGCTGCTGATTATGGAAGATACGGACCTTACATTAAATGCGGGAGAAAGAATGCGTCCTTGAGAGGTCCAGAAACGCCCTTAGATATAACCCTAGAGAAAGCCGTTGAATTATTAGCAAATAAAAACAAAACAAGCTCCGAGATTAAAAGCCTTGGCGAGCATCCAAAAACTGGAGAAACCCTTGTTATTAAAGATGGTAGATACGGACCATACATTAGCGATGGAAAAGTAAATGCCTCGCTGAAAGGAGACTTGGATCCTGCGAGTCTATCATTAGAAGAGGCTGTTAACATTATTGATCAAAAAAGACTCAACCCACCAAAAAAGAGAAAACGTAAAAAAAAGAAAAAATAAGAAGTAGAATTATTTTGAATCTTAGATACTAACTTATTAGCTGATATGAATAAGACAATTGAAAAAATAGTTTCCTTGTGTAAAAGAAGAGGGTTCATTTTTCAGAGCTCGGATATTTACGGGGGGTTTTCAGCAGTTTACGATTACGGTCCTCTTGGTATTGAGCTGAAAAATAATATTTCAAACCTCTGGTGGAAAGAAATGACTCAAGTTCACGAAAATATTGTGGGTCTGGACAGTGGTATACTTATGCATCCAAAAATCTGGGAAGCGTCAGGGCATGTAGGGGCATTTAATGATCCTTTAGTAGACTGCAAACAGTGTAAATCAAGATATCGCGCTGATGAGTTTTCAGAAAATTATAATTTGATCAATTGGGAAGAAACTCAATGCCCTAATTGTGGTTCAGTTGGTAGCCTTACTGAGCCTAGACAATTTAATCTAATGTTTAAAACACACGTTGGGCCTGTAGAAGAAACTGGAACCGAGGCTTTTTTAAGACCCGAGACTGCCCAAGGGATCTATGTTAACTATCAATTGGTTCAGGGTGCAATGAGAATGAAAGTCCCATTTGGCATCGCACAAATTGGAAAAGCTTTTCGTAATGAAATAATTGCAAGGAATTTTATTTTCCGAACCCGAGAATTTGAACAAATGGAAATGCAATATTTTGTAAAACCTGGGACTGACAATGAAGCTTTTGGTCAATGGAAAGACAAGCGACTAAATTTTTATTTGGATAAGCTTGGTATTAATAAAGACAAACTACGCTTTCACGAGCATGGTAGTAATGAACTTGCCCATTATGCTAAGGAAGCTTGGGATGTTGAGTATGAGTTCCCATTTGGATGGTCTGAAATAGAAGGAATTCATAATCGTACTGATTACGATCTCTCAAGGCATGAGGAATTTTCAGGAAAGAATCTATCCTATTTTGATCAACCAAATAATGAGAGGTATTTGCCTTACATCATTGAAACCTCTGCAGGCTTAAATAGAATGCTTCTAACAGTTCTTACAGATGCGTATTGGGAAGATGATGAAAATAACCGAACTGTCATGAGAATCAGCCCAAGTCTTGCCCCAGTAAAAGCTGTCATCTGCCCTCTTTTAAAGAAAGATGGGCTCCCCGAGAAAGCAAGAGAAATTGTAGAGATTCTTAAACCACATTTTAAAGTAATCTATGATCAACAAGGGTCGATCGGAAAAAGATATTATAGACAGGACGAAGCTGGAACCCCATTTGGTATAACAGTAGATCATCAATCTATTGAAGATAATACCGTGACACTTCGTGATCGTGATTCGATGAAACAAAATCGTATATCCATTGAAAAAATATTAAATGCAATCCAAAATAGTTTTTAAAATTGTTTTATTATAAAGTTTACAAATATCTATAAGTCGCCAGCGCTAATGAAAGGAAAATTACTAGCTCTAATTTTTTTAAACATCGCTTGCGAACAAACAACTACAGTCTCCTTAGAAATTTTCTCTAAGATGATTTCACACCGCAATCTTGGGCTAGCATATTTGGAGGAGGAGAGGTTTAATGAACCTGCTGAAGAGTTTAAAGCATTAATCCACATAGCACCTGAAGAACCTCTTGGGCACGCCAATCTCGGCTTAGCTTACCTAATAGATAATAAAAGTAGAAACGATGGGTATTTAAGAAATGCTGTTTTCACTCAAAGTTTTGATTCTCCTATTATTAACAAACTTTCGTGGCCAAAAAAAAAAGTTGGGGTCCTGGTTTATTTGACCTAGATAATGATGGTGATCTAGATCTTTTTTTTGCCAACGGGCACCTGAATTCTGTTAGTGGAGATAATAGACAATCAAATCTATTATTTAATAACGATGGAACTGGACTATATACAGATGTATCAAAGTCATCAGGGATTCTTGAGACGGGTCAACGAATACATCGGAGTGCAATGTTTGCAGATTATGATAATGATGGTCAAATTGATATGTTTGTAACCGTTAATGGCCAGCAGGTTGAGGATGGAAAAGGCAAGACTATTTATGATGAAAACCAAGGAGAGGGTATTCTGTTTCAAAATCAAACAGGAACTAAAAATAATTGGGTTAAAATACGCTTGGAGGGAACCAAATCAAATCGTGATGCTTATGGCGCATCAGTCTCTATCCTTGTAAATGGAACAAAGCAGAAACAATTTCTAGTTTCTGGGCAAGGTTATTTTTCTAACCATGCCAAAGAACTATATTTTGGATTAGGTCAATCAAAAATTATCGATAATCTTGAAATTAATTGGCCAAATGGTTTGAAACAAAGTTTTGAAAGTATTCAGTCAAACCAAACACTCTATTTTGTCGAAGGAAAAACCAACTACAATAAAGTTAAATAGCGCGTACTAATTATCTTATCAGTTTATATATCTTACCTCCGAAATATTTACTCCCAATTTTTTTTTCTAAGTAATTACTTAGATCAGATATTTTTTTAATGTCTAATCCAATATCATAACCCATGGATTCCATAAGATATGCGACATCTTCTGTAGCAATATTCCCTTTTGATTTTTTAATAAAAGGTGAACCTCCAATACCGCCTAATGAAGTATCAATTTCTTTTATACCAAACTCTAAAGCTTTAAATAAATTTACGAGCCCCAAACCGTTTGTGTTATGAAGGTGAATAGATATTTCGAGACCAGGGAATAGGCTAAGTACTTTATCTAATAGTAAGGAAATTCTTTTGGGGTTTGCCATACCTGGAGTATCACAAAAAGAAATTCTATTTACCCCCATTCCAACTATCTTCTTAAGGTGTTCAATTACAGCAATTTGATTATAATCATCTTTTACATCATAGCCCCAAACACATTGTATCCCTGCTCGTATTTTCATAGAGTTCTTTCTGGCTAATTCAATAATGGATTTTAGATTAATCATTGATTCAGAAACACTCATTCCTAAATTTTTATTACTATATCTCTCATTAATTGAAATAGACGTTTCAACCTTATTTAACTTACAATTCAATGCTCTTTCTACGCCTCTCACATTAAATACAAGACCACTATAT
>OZSS01000259.1_pt1 | contig 24678 bp, 20 predicted proteins | sample 1779911 | NCBI WGS metagenome assembly OZSS01 (sample SAMEA2603589, study PRJEB24840) | metagenome | biome: Water; feature: Photic zone; material: Seawater sample | place: Mediterranean Sea | collected 2013-11-12 | depth 10 m
CTAAAAAAAAAAATTATTTTTATAATTTTTTTTTTTTTTTTTTTTTCTCTTCTTCTTCTTTTTTTTTTTCATACTTTACTACCCCACCTCTTCCATCCCCTTCCCCTTTTCCCCAAAAGCCCCCCCCGGGGGCAACCGCCACATCTGCCTTAAGCATTAATTCTTTTGCAAACTCTAGCGAACCTTTACTTTTATATTTTTCAGGTAAAGGAGCCCATGCAAACATACTTGCTTGTGGCTTTGGAATATCCCATCCAGACCTAGCCATCGATGTTATTAAAACGTCTCTTCTTCTTTGGTAAGTATTTCTAATATCTTCAACACAACTTTGGGGACCATTTAGAGCAGAAGCAGCTGCAACTTGAACAGGTGTAAAAGCACCATAATCTAAGTAAGATTTTATTCTGGTTAAAGCATAAATTAATTTTGTGTTACCAACTGCAAAACCAATTCTCCAACCAGCCATCGCATAGGTTTTTGACATTGATGTAAACTCAACAGCCACTTCTTTTGCCCTAGAAACTTCTAGAATTGAAGGTGGCTTAATATCGTCATAATAAATTTCAGCATAAGCTAAATCTGATAAAATATAAACATTGTATTTAAGAGCAATTTTAACCAATTCTTTATAAAACTCTAAAGATACAACTTGGGCTGTAGGATTAGATGGGAAAGATACTATTAAAGCTACTGGTGCGGGAACACTATCTTTGATAGAATTTTCTAACCTTTCCAAATAGAGATCAGGATTAAATATACCCTCATCCATAGCAGGTAAGTGTCTAAGAGAAGCTCCGGCAATTATGAACCCATAGGGATGTATTGGATAAGAGGGATTGGGAGATAATATGATATCTCCTGGAGAAGTTATGGCTTGGGCTAAATTGGCTAGTCCTTCTTTTGAACCTAAGGTAACAATAACTTCGTTTTCAGGATCTAAATCTACATTAAAACGTCTTTTGTAATAGGCTGACTGTGCCTTTCTTAATCCTGGAATACCTTTGCTAGAGGAATATCTACCTGTACCTGGTTTTTCAACTGTCTCTTTTAATTTTTCTCTAATGTGTTTGGGGGTAGGCATATCAGGATTACCCATACCAAAATCAATTATATCCTTTCCCTGAGATCTTAACTCAGCTTTTAGCCTATTAACCTCTGCAAAAACATAAGGTGGCAATCTTTTTATTCTATCAAATTCATCGCTCATCATTCATTCCAATTAAGAATTCAATTTAAAATAATATCTTTTCCCAAAAAAATTTTAGGTTAAAGTTGATTTTATACTATAAGCTCTAATATGTTTATTTTAAGGTATCAATGCGTTTTTTTATCAAAACTTCTTTTTTTCTTTTAGGAATATCAGTTATTGGCTTAATGTTGTGGTTTGGTATGCCCAATATTCAACAAGCTTTCAAACCCGTTGAAGTGATTTCTGTGACTATAACTCTAAATAATAAATGTTCTGTAGATGACGATAGTTTTGTTGTAACTGTTCCAGGGACAAATATAGAAGTGCCTTTCAGAAAAGGCGTGGCAAGAATGAGATTAAAATCTGATAGAAAAGTACAACTTATATCAAACCCGAAATATGAAGCTGTTCGTTTTACTGGTATACATATTCCGGTTGAACCTAAAATGGTTTTAGAAGCTGACTGCTCTACATCACCTAGGTTAAAAGGAATATTTGGGTCTATGAAGGATCAATTTAAAAAATAAGGAATTTAAAATGAAAAATGTTAACGTGAAATTACCAGATGATCCGCTTAATGGATCAAGTATTGAAGAGTTGGGGTCAAAACTAAGAAATGGTTCAATAACTTGTTTTGAGCTAACACAAATATATTATAAACGCATCAATATCCTAAACTCCCAGCTGCACGCTTACATATATATTAACGAAGAAAAAGCTCTTTCGTGGGCTGACGGAATTGATAAACTTATGAAATGTGGTGTTGATCTAGGCCCATTAATGGGGATCCCAATTGCAATAAAAGATATTTGTGCTGTTGAAGGAATGCCAACAACTAATGGCTCTCAAATTATTTCAGACGATATTACCGGCCCAGAAGGAAGTTTGGTAAAAAGATTAAAATTACTAGGCTGTATAATATTAGGAAAAACACATACCGTTGAATTTGCCCTAGGGGCTACTGGATTAAATAAAAATAAAGGCACACCCAGAAATCCATGGGATAAAGAAATTCATAGAATGCCTGGTGGCTCCAGCAGCGGTTCTGCCGTCGCTGTTGCATCTGGGTTAGCAGCTTTTGCAATTGGAACAGATACTGGAGGTTCAGTTAGAATTCCAGCAGCATTGAATGGAATAATTGGTTTAAAAACAACCAAAAATAGATGGCCGACAGACGGTATTTTTCCACTTTCTCCAACATTGGACACACCTGGACCTATTGCTAGAAGTGTAAAAGATACTAAGCTAATATTTAATACTTATAATGATGTAAATTATCGTACAAAGAGTTTAGATATTAAAAACTTATCCTTTGGAAAACTAAAAGAACCTTTTACCTCAAACTTGGATCCTGCAGTTGGAGAGGCTTATGAAAAAATTTGTGAGCAACTTGAAATACAAGGAGCAAAAATTGAGGAAGTTGTTATTCCTGAAGCTAGTGAAAAAGGAGTTTTATTTCCTAAAATAGTTGGATCAGAAATAATTAGCGCATTTGGAATAGATCGTTTCAAAAAAAATGTAGACAAAATGGATCCTGTTACTGGTAATAGAGCTAAATTAGGATTAGAAGTTTCTTCTTATGAATATATTGCTGCAAAGCAAAGAGTTGATCAATTACAACAAATTGCAGATAAATACTTTAATACATATGACGCTCTTCTGTCACCAACTACTGTAATGCAACCTCTAGATATAAGTAAGGCTGAAATTGGCAAAGAATTACATGAAAGAAGTCTCTTGGCATCTGCTAATACTCAGCCAGTAAATATTTTTGGTATTTGTGGTATTACTTATCCTATCCAAAAATTTGTAAAAAATAATGTAGGCAGCATTTTACCTATTGGATTGCAGATAATTTGTAACAAAAATGACGATGAAAAGGCAGTCGAAATTGCTTTGGCGTTAGAAAATCAATTTGGAGAGCCAGAACTTCCTGACGTTACTAAATTTTTATGATGTTAATAATTTTAAAAATAGGGTATCAATAAAAAAAAATAAAAAGAATCTTGAATTTTGTTATTTAAAAATTACCTAAATCAAAACAATTAAATCTAATTTTTATGCTTCAGTAAGGATATAAATTCTTGTCTACAAAACTTATAGACGCAAATAACCTAAAAAAGTCATTTGGAAATTTTGTGGCTGTGGATAATATTGATTTAGCGGTAAATCGAGGTGAAGTTGTTGGGTTCTTGGGACCAAATGGAGCAGGGAAATCAACAACTATGAAAATGTTAACAGGTTTCTTAGAGCCTGACAGTGGCAAAATCCTAATCAATAATATTGATCTAAAATCACACCCATTACACGCAAAACAACTTATTGGATACCTTCCTGAGGGCGCACCATCATACTCAGACATGATAGTGTCTGATTTTTTATCATTTGTTGGCAAAATGAGGGGAATTGATGATAAAAACACTTTAAATAATCGTTTAGAAGATATGGCTAACCACATAAACCTTAAAGACGTTTGGAATCGTCCAATCGAAACTCTTTCTAAGGGCTTTAAAAGAAGAGTTGGTATTGCCCAGGCCCTTATACATGACCCCGATATACTTATTCTTGACGAGCCTACAGACGGCTTGGATCCAAATCAAAAACATGAAATGAGAAATTTAATAAAAACTATATCCAAAAATAAGGCTATAGTTATTTCAACCCATATATTAGAAGAAGTTGAAGCTGTATGCTCTAGGGCCGTAATTATAGCCAATGGTAAACTTCTTGCTAACGAAAAACCAGAGAATCTCGGTAAGAACTTAAATCAAAAAAGTGTCATGTCTATACTAGTATCTAATAAAATCAACAGTACATTTTCAAAAGAGATAAAGGCAAACTTTAAAAACAACAAAATAGAAGTTCAAACTATAGATAACTCATATTGCAAAATCTTAATTGAAGGAGATGAAAAAAGTTTAGATTTAAATAAAATTTTAACTCAATTAAAAAAACAAAAACTTAATGTGGTTGAAGTTTTTTTTGTGAGACCTAGTCTGGATGAGATATTTAGGAAAATTACACAAAGTAAATCTTAGTTTTGAAATTGGATAATTAATGAATACGTATTTTAACAAAGTCTATATTATTTTTGATAGGGAATTGCGGGGGTATTTTAGAACGCCTCTAGCTTCAATATTTTTATTAGTTTTTTTAGCTCTTTCTTCTGGAATGACATTTTTTTTAGGTAGATTTTTTGAGCGTGATCAAGCAGATTTGATTGCCTTCTTCTCTTGGCATCCATGGCTATTTTTAATCTTAATGCCGGCAATAGGTATGCGTTTGTGGGCTGAAGAACGACGATCAGGCACAATCGAGTTGTTAATCACTTTACCTGTTACAAACACACAATTAGTTATAGGTAAATTTTTAGCCAGTTGGATATTTACACTAATAGCCCTAGTTTTATCGATGCCAATTTGGATAACAGTCAATTACCTAGGAAATCCTGATAATAGTGTAATTTTAATTTCTTACATTGGAAGTTGGTTAATGGCTGGCGCTTTCTTGGCACTTACATCTTGCCTTTCAACCCTCACTAAAAACCAAGTTATTGCATTTATTATTTCATCTATAAGCGGTTTTATTTTAATAATGGCAGGCTTTAGTCTAATTTTGGCTGTAGTTCGTTCGTGGGCACCAGTTTGGATTACAGAAACAATTGGTTCAATGTCATTTCTTTCTCACTTTAGTAGAATTCAAATGGGAGTTTTTGACTTAAACTCAATTGTATTCTTTATATCTATGATCATTTTGTGTCTTTGGATAAATATACAACTTGTCCAAATGAAAAAAGCCGACTGAGGATAAAATGAATCTGTTGAATAAAATTAAATCCAAAAGTATTTTAAAGTTATCGATACTTCTATCAATAATAATATTCTTTTCTGTAAATATAATCACTCACAATATGCTGGGATCTTCAAGAATAGATTTCACGGAGAACAAGCTATACTCGTTATCTAATGGTACTAAATCACTTTTAGAAAACCTTGAGGAGCCAATTCATCTTCGATTATTTATCTCAAGTAATCTTATTAAGGATGTTCCCCAATTTTCAACCTATGCCAACAGAGTTGAAACTATTTTAAAAACTTATAGCAATATTTCTAACAGCAAAATAACTATTGAGAAGATTGATCCAAAACCGTTTTCAGATGCAGAAGATAGAGCGGTTGGAATGGGCATAAACCCATTTAATGCTACTGAAATGTCTGACTCATTATATTTTGGACTTGCTGCTACAAATTCTACAGATGGTCAAAAAAATATCCCTTTGTTTTCTCCAGAAAGAGAAACTTTCCTTGAATATGATTTAACAAGTTTAATTGCTGAGTTAAGTCAACCAGAGAAACCTGTAATAAGTATTATTGATAATCTTGGCCTGAGTTCTGATGCAAGAATAGGTAAACCTGAACAACAAATATTAAAACAAATAAAAGAGATGTTTCAGGTTGAAATGGTGAATGAAACCAATAATGAGCTGAATAAAAACACAAAAGTCTTAATGATAATCCATCCTAAATTTCTCTCAGATGAAACTCTTTACATGATTGATCAGTGGGTTCTCAATGGTGGTGCAACTTTGATTTTTTTAGATCCCTATGCAGAAACTGAGCTCAGTCGTCAACAAGGCATGCCTCCTATGAACCCTAGATCAGATTTAAAGAAATTACTAACTACTTGGGGTATTGAATTTAACAACAAAAAAGCTGTTTTAGATTCTGAATTTGGCTTTCGTATCGCAAGAAAAATCAACGAAAGAGATATTCAAGTCACAAACTACCCATGGCTAAACATAAGAGGTGATGGTCTAAACAAAAACGATAGCACGCTCTCTAATCTCAGTACTATTGTAATGACAACAGCAGGTTCCCTTAAAGACACTAATAAAAACACCATCCTCGAACCTATTATAAGAAGCAGTAATAAATCAGGGGTAGGTGATGCTCAGAAAGCTGGTAACCCTGAGGGTGACCCAAGGGACTTATTGCCTAATATAAAGCCTGATAATGAAAATTACACCCTGGCTGGCTGGATCAATGCAGATTTAAAATCTTCTTTTAGTGATACAAATACCAAAAAAGATAAACAACTTTTGAAGTCTAAAAACAAATCAAATTTATTGCTTGTTACAGATGCCGACATGTTAATGGATCGAAATTGGTTAACTCAAAGGGGGGCATTTGCAAATAATGGAGACTTTGTTTTAAATGTTGTCGAAAAGTTAGTTGGTGGAAATGCTTTATCTGATTTAAGAGGTAAAAGTACTTCGTGGAGACCATTTGAAAAGATAATCGCCTTAGAAAAAATAGCGGAAGAAAAATTCCTTGTAGAGGAGCAAAGACTTGCCAAAAAGTTAGAGGGTATGGAAGATAAAATAAGAACCTTAACTCAGAATAACGACAAAAATTCTGATGTATTATCTCCGGAGACGATTAAAGCAATTGATGGTTTTAAAGCTGAAATGATGGCCACGAGATCTCAGTTAAGGAATGTTAAATTTGACTTGAGAAGGGATGTTGAGTCATTAAAAAAGTGGGTTATATCAATAAACGTAGCAATTTTACCAATTCTATTTGCGGCTATTTCCTTAATTATTTCATTAAGACGAAAAACAAAAAGTTCCTATTAGCAATTTAGGTGGATAGAAGAATGACTAATAAAAAATTTATAATTTTGATATTTGTTTCAATTTTATTTGCCATATCAGCCGCTATTTCAATTAACTTAAATAGTCAAAATTATAATTTTAAGGATAGAGGTGAAATTTTTCTAAATAATTTCACACAAAACATAAATGATATCAATGTTATCTCAATTGAGTCTTTTGAAAATAATATTGATCTAGTGAAAAAAGGTAGCAGTTATATTTCAGAATCCGGTTACCCATTAAAAAAAGGTATGTGGGAAAACTTAATAACAAGTTTATCTTTACTTAGAATAGAGGAAAGTAAAACTAACAATCCAAATCGACATAAAGACCTTAATTTAAAATCTCCCGAACTTAATAAGAGTGAAGACGAAAGTGAAGGTTTTGCTACAAAAATAACTTTGAAAAAAAGTGATGGAACAATTTTTTCTTCAATTCTCTTCGGGAAAATTGATCCAAGTGTTGGAGGTCTAAGTGGAGGGCAATTTGCAAGAATGAGTGGGGAAAACCAAAGTTACCTTCTCAAAGGTGCTATAAGAATGCCTGGGGGTAAATCAGACTGGTTTGAAAGCCTCCTTTTTACGATTAAAAACGAAAGTTTTGTTAAGGCTAGTTTAATAAAAAAGGATAAAATTTTTGAAATTGAAGATATTAAAAACTCATTAAAACTCACTTATCCACAAAACCATAGCTTTAAGCCTGATGAAGAGAAATTGAAAGATGTGAGAGATGTTATAGAAAGTTTTTATTTTTATGACGTTAGAAAATCTTTAAAAAATTACTCAGATGAGCTGCCAACACTCACCTATAAAACAAAAGAAGGATTAATTTTATCAATATCATCCGTTAATCCTGATGCTAAAGGAGAAAGTTGGGTAATTATTAATTCTGAATCAATCGACTCAAAATCAAAAAAATTAGCAGACGAGATTAAAAATAAAACCGAGGGATTTGAGTTTTTAGCAAATATTAACACTAGTAATATCTTAAGGTGGAAAGCTAATGATTTTATATCACAAAATAACAAATAATCAATAAGATCTAGGCAAACCTAGCACATGCTCTGCCAAATATGATAATATCAAATTTGTAGATATTGGAGCAACTTGATACAGTCTAGCTTCTCTAAATTTTCTTTCTACATCATACTCTTCTGCAAAACCAAACCCTCCATGTGTTTGAACACATGCCTCTGCAGCTGCCCAGGAAGCATCTGCAGCAAGTAATTTTGCAGTATTGGCTTCTTCACCAATAGGCTTTCCTGCCTCATATAACTTTGCAGCATGATAAACCATTAACTCTGCAGCTCTCATTTGAGCGTATGCTCTTGCAATCGGAAATTGAATACCTTGATTTTTACCAATAGCCCTCCCAAAAATATTTCTATCATTGGCATAATCTGTTGATTTTTTTGTAAACCATTTTGCATCGCCAATACATTCCGCTGCAATTAAAATTCTTTCTGCATTCATTCCAGATAAAATGTATCTAAAACCTTTGTTTTCTTCACCAACAAGACTAGAAGCAGGTATTCTTAAGTTATCAAAAAAAACTTCTGTTGTTGAATGGTTCATCATAGTTCGTATTGGGCGAATAGTAAGTCCATTACCTTTTGCTTTTCTCATATCTAATAGAAAAACTGATAAACCTTCCGTTTTTTTATTAACCTGGTTTAAGGGAGTTGTCCTTGCTAACAACAACATTAAATCAGAATGCTCAGCCCTACTTGTCCATATTTTTTGACCATTTATTACGTAATCATCACCATCGCGAACAGCTACAGTTCTTAAACTAGTAGTATCAGTACCGCTTGTAGGCTCGGTTACTCCAAATGCTTGCAGTCTTAGAGATCCATCTGCAATTTTAGGTAAGTATTCTTTTTTTTGTTCATCTGACCCATGCCTAAGTACTGTGCCCATAGTATACATTTGAGCGTGACACGCAGCTGCATTACATCCTTGATGATGAATCTCTTCAAGAATTACTGAAGCAGCAACCATTCCTAATCCAACTCCACCATATTCTTCAGGAATTAGAGCACCTAAAAAGCCAGCATCAGTCAAAGCCTTTACAAATTCTGTTGGGTAACTTTGTTCTCTATCAAGTTTTCTCCAATATTCACCTGGATAATCTCCACAGAGTTTGGATACAGACTCCCTAACGTCTGATATCATATCATCTTGAGTATCTAATTTTTCCGAGTGTATTGTTGTGTCAGGCATTTTTAATCTCTAAATTTAATTAATTTTTTTATGTACATATATATATATTGAATAATTTTTTTATTACTAGATTATTTAAATAAAAATAATAATAATTATTTCCAGAACATTATATACTTACTTGAATTTTCTTGGAGGTTTAACAATGAAATTAGAGTTTCATCATATAAATTTTGTATCAAAAGACGTAGATAAAATGAATAATTTCTATAAGAACATCCTTAAAATGGACAGTATACCAATAGAAAATTTTCCAAGAACAGAAGAAACAACAGAAAGTGGATATAGTGGCAAAATAAACTTTGTTACAGAAGGTAAAATTGAAATGCATCTTGCTGAACGTGATTTAAATGTAGCTTTTAAAAATAAGCAAACTATAAATCCTGTTGATCAAGGACATATTGCATTTAGAACAGACAATATAAGTTCATTCATCGAAATTCTAAAACAAAATAGTATTCCTTTTTCAGATTACGGGACTACTTTTGCCAAGGAGTGGCATCAGGTTTTTTTTCAAGATCCCGAAGGAAACGTTGTAGAAGTACACCAAAAAATAAATAACTAAATGATAAAACAATGCTTTAGAAACCCAGACTTCAAAACTCTTTGGAGTGCTGGCTGTATGACTGGAATTGCCAGAGCAATGGAGTTTCTAGCTTTAAGTCTTTATGCACTTGAAGAGCTTGGGTTACCTTTTTTGGTTACAATAATTTTTGCTGCACGAATGTTGCCAATGAGCCTTTTAGGTATAGTAATAGGGACCATATCTGAGAGAGTATCACCAATTTCAGTTATAAGAAATATTTATGCAGCATCTAATATTTTCACTGGGATAGCTATAGTCCTTGTTTTTACTGAAACATTTAACGTTTATTTTGCATTTATACTTGCGTTTGTTAATGGCATTACATGGGTTGTTGATCTAGCTGTAAGAAGGAGAGTATTAGCTGACCATATTGAAAAAAACCTATTAAGCTCTTCGCTTGCTATGGAAACTCTTTCTAACAATGCAACGAGGCTAATAGGACCACTATTTTCTGGTTTTTTATATGCTTTTGTAGGATTAGATGGAATTTTCTGTTTACAGTTTTTAATGTATATTTTGGCCTTGGGCTTAATTCTAAAATTTCAAAGAAAACAAAAGAAATTACTGCATTCTAATTTCAAGAACTCTGTTAATGCTAATATCAAAGATCATTGGGCACATGGTTTGTTAAACGAAGTTTTAAAAACCGGGAAAAATGCTTATAACATTGTTAGCCTTAGATTAGTTTTAGTTACAACACTGATTTTTAATATTTTTGGATTTCCACTTGTATCTCTTATACCTGTTCTGGGAAGGGAAAAGTTGTCACTTTCTGAGTTTGATATTGGAATCCTTGCCTCATCAGAGGGATTTGGAGCGCTTATAGGGGCATTAATAATTGGGAACCTTTCTCCTCAAAAACACTTATCTGTGATTTTTGTAACCGGAGTGTTAGGATTTTTTTTAGGCATGTTACTATTTTCATTCTCTCCAAGCTTACTAATAGGGTTTATAAGCCTAACTTTTGGAGGCATTTTTTTATCTGGATTTAGTACTATGCAAGGAGCCTTAGTTTACAAAGCTTCTTCAACTTCAAAAGGAAATAATTTTGGCATCCTTGCTACTTGTATTGGAACAGCGCCCATCGGGCTAATAAATCTATCATGGATAATAACTATAATTCCAGTAGATGAAACTATCCGATTTAATGTCCTATTCGGGCTATTAAGTTTGTCTGTTACTATCTTTTATTTTTTATATAAAAGAAAAACTAATTTGGGATAGCTTTTAATAAAAACTGGTTCATTATTTTACTGAACTGAGCTGGGTCATCCGGCATTTTCCCTTCCAACAATCTAGCTTGTTCAAACAGAAGAGTTCCAGCATCACTGACTAAATCGTTATTCTCTTTCTTATCTAATAAAGATTTCATATTTTTTATAAGAGTGTGGTCACCATTAATTTCTAATATTCTCGGAGCACCCTTGTAGTTAGAATCTCTTTGTGCCATTAGGTGTTCCATTGCGATATCCATGTCACCATCGTCAGCAACCAAACATACCGGACTATCAGTTAATTTTGATGAAAGCCTTATATCTTTTATCTTATCACCTAGAACGACCTTCATCTGGGCTATTAAATCAACAAAATCCTTATCTTGCTTTTCTTTTTCTTCTTTATTTTTTGTTTTATTATCTTCAGCATTAGAGCCTAAATCATCTAAATTGATTTGACCTTTTGTGATAGATGTGAATTTCTTTTCTTTAAATGATCCAATCATCGGTAGCCAAAACTGGTCAATAGCATCCGTCATGATTAACACAGGAATATTTTTAGATTTAAAACCCTCCAAATGAGGACTTGCTAGAGCTTGAGCACTAGTTTCGGCGGCAATGTAATAAATATCTTTTTGATTTTCAGGCAATTTATCTAAATAATCATTTAAGGATATTGGATCTTCATTCTCGTTAGTAGTGAATCTACAAAGATCTAGCAAAGCATCTTTTCTTTCTAAGTCCTCATATAAGCCTTCTTTCAGAACAGCTCCATATTCTTTCCAAAAGTCTTTGTATCCATCTTTATTTTTTTCACTAACTTTTTTAAGCTCTCGTAAAATTTTACCGACCAACGATTTGCTAATTTTTGTTACTGCAGGATTATTTTGCAACATTTCTCTACTAACATTTAAATCAATGTCTTGAGTATCAACTAAACCTTTAACAAATCTTAAGTAACTGGGAATTAAAGCATCACACTTATCAGTAATAAAAACTCTATTAATATATAATTTCAAAGAAGATTTTCTATCAGGATTGAATAAATCAAATGGTCTTGTTGATGGAATACAAATTAAGTTGGTATAACTTATAGTACCTTCAGTATTGTTATGCATTGTGAGAAGAGGTTTTCCGTAGCCTGCACCAATATGTGAAAAAAATTCTTGATACTGCTCTTCTGTAATATCTTTAGATGGCCTAGTCCATAAAGCTGAGGCTTCATTTAATGTCTTTGTTTCAGCATTTTTTTTATCAATTTCTATGAACTTAACAGGGTAGGATATATGATCTGAGTATTTTCTTACAATAAACTGAACTCTTGTCTCTCCCAAAAATTCCTTTGCATCTTTTTTTAATGATAAGGTAATTGATGTGCCGGCATTTTCTTTATTAGCTTTTTCTAAATTAAAGCCAGTTTTACCGTCTGATAACCATCTCCAAGCTTGTTCTTCACCTGCTTTTTTGGATAACACTTCTACGCTGTCTGCGACCATAAATGAAGCATAAAAACCTACACCAAATTGACCTATCATAGACATATCAGCTTTTTTATCTTTAGAGTTTTTAGAAATTTGTTCTAGGAAAGCTTTTGTTCCTGATCTTGCAATAGTGCCTAACGATGATTTTAAGTCCTCTTCATTCATACCTATTCCATTATCTGAAATAGTCAGGGTCTTATCTTTATTATTAATTTCAATTTTTATTTCCGGGTTCTCTGATGAACTAGCTATTTTTTTATCTGTTAAACTAAGGTATTTTCTTTTATCAAGGGCATCAGAAGCGTTAGATATTAATTCACGAAGGAAAATTTCTCTTTCTGAATAAAGTGAGTTAATAACTATATCCAAAATTTTTCCAGTATCTGCTTCAAATTGATTGTTCATATTAGACATTTAAAGGCCCTTATCTTATTGTTATCTTTGATAATTTAATTGGGAACTTTCAATTCTATTTTCAAGAGAAAATAATCATTTTTACCACTAATAAGGAGAATTTTATATGCTAAAGATCGGTATTTGTGGAATTGGCAAAATGGGATCAGAAATTACTAAAAGATTACTGGAATCTAATCAAACAGTTGCTTTATGGAACAGAACTAAAAACAAAATCAAAGAACTTACAGAAATGGGTGCAAAAGCAACTAGAGATTTAAAAGAGTTAATCAATGTTAGTGAGATTATTATAATAATAATGGGAGATGATAATGCCCTGGACTACGTTTATAAAAGTCCAGAGGGCCTTAAGAGTATGAACTTAGACGGAAAAATAATTATTGAAATGAGCACTACAAGTATTGATAAAATTAAATCATTAGAAAAAGTAATTAATTTATCTAATAGAGAATTTATAGAATGTCCTGTCGGTGGGTCTACTCAACCAGCAAGAGAGGGAAAACTTTTAGGATTAGTTGCTGGTAATTACGATACATTTAAAAAAGTAGAAGATCTTTTAAAATTAATATGTCGTAGGTATGAGTACCTTGGCGACGTTGGCAAGGGTTCTGCTATGAAATTAGCTATTAACCTTCCACTAATGATCTATTGGCAATCTTTAGGAGAGGCTTTGTCTATTACCACTAACAATGGTATAGATTTTGACAAATCCCTTGATATATTGATGGATAGCTCAGGAGCTGCTAAAATAGCACACTTAAAAACCAAAACTATCTCTGATGGTAATAACAATAGACCTAATTTAAAATCATCCTTTAGCGTCTCATCATCTTTAAAAGACATGAAACTAATGATTGAAGAAATGGAAAAACTTAAGAAAGAATTTTATGTTATAAAAGGTGCTACCAACTACGTACAAGAAGCAGTCGAAGAAGGATACTCTGAACAAGATGCTTCATTACTCAGCGTCTACATTAGTAAAAAATTAAATAGTCAATTGCAGTAGTCAGAGTTTTCATTATCCAATATTAACTTTATTTCCCTAAGGAATGCCGTTCCAGCAGGAGCAGGATACTCTTCATTATCTAATTCCTGAGCTGTTTTTTCTGCTATTTCATCATCTAATATACTTAGCTTTTTTCCTGACTGCAGAGCATTAACATATACCTTTGCAGCTCTTTCAAAGTAATATAGTCGATTGAAAGTTTCAGCTACATTTTGACCAAAAATCAATATACCGTGATTGCCCATTATAAATGTATGTTTTTTGGGATCTGAAAGTAAATTAGCACATCTCTCACCTTCTTCTTCAAATGCTAGACCTCCATAATTCTTATCTACAACTTGCCTTCCAAAAAACATCGCTGCTACTTGGTTTATAGGTGGAAGAATACAATCTTCTAATGAGGCTAAAGTTGTCGCATATATTGAGTGTACATGCATTATACATCTTGCATGAGGACACATTTTATGAATAGCCCCGTGCAATCCCCAAGCGGTAGCATCAGGTGGATTTTCTCTTTTTAATACTGATTTATCATTTATGTTTAATAGTAAAAGATCAGAGGCTTTTATTCTTGAGAAGTGCCACATATTAGGGTTCATCAAAAATTCTGTACCCTCAGAATTAACCGCTAAACTAAAATGATTTGCAACAGCTTCATGTAAATTACTTCTTTCAGCCCATCTAAAAGCAGCAGCTAAATTCTTTCTTTCTTCATAAAAATTATCATTAGAAATATAACCTGATGTAGAATTAATCTTATTCATTTATCATTTCCCTAAAATGATAATAATCACATATTGTATTTAGTTTAGTCAATTATTATAAACATCTTAGTAACCAAAATAGGAGCTTGCATGGGGTACTTTTATCTTTTAATAGCAATAATTGGGGAAGTAATAGCAACAACATATTTAAAGAGCACTAACAATTTTACAGAAATTATACCAAGCACTTACGTTGTCATTGGCTATGGAACAGCTTTTTATTTTATGATGCTTGCAATGAAAACAATACCTATTGCAATAACCTATTCAATATGGGCTGGCCTAGGCATTTCTGCAATTACAATATTAGGAGCTATAAAATATAAAGAAATCCCTGATTTAATTGCTCTTATTGGACTATGTTTCATAATTTTCGGTGTAGTAATTTTAGTTTTTTACAGCAAAATGGGAACAAATTAAAAGTGTATAGCTTTGGAGTATGTTGCCAATGCAGCCTCTTTTATAGCCTCATTCACTGTAGGGTGGCCATGACAAATTCTAGCCACATCTTCTGACGACGCACCAAAACCCATTGCCATAGATAATTCATGAATAACAGTACCAGCCTCATGACCTATCATGTGAGCACCCAAAATTTTATCAGTTGATTTATCTGATAAAATTTTTACAAACCCTTCAGTATGACTTATAGCTTTTGCCCTACTATTTGCTGAAAGTGGAAATATACCTTTATTATATGATATTTGATTTTCTTTAAGTTCTTCCTCAGTTTTTCCAATTACAGCAACTTCTGGAGAAGTATAAACAATACCAGGAACTAAGTTATAATCCACATGTCCTGCCTCACCATTAATGATTTCAACGGCTGCAACTCCATCTTCCTCTGCCTTATGCGCCAACATTGGCCCTCTTATTACATCTCCAATAGCATAGATATTTGAGATAGAAGTTTGAAATTTTTCATTAGTGGTAATAAAACCGTTTCTATCTATCTCCATATTTAGACTGTCTAAACCTAAACCTTCTGTGTTAGGCTTTCTTCCTACAGCAACTAAAACAACATCCGCTTTTAAATTTTTGGTATCTCCTGTAATTGTATCCTTTACAGACAAAGAGACCTTTTTGTTCTCTATTTTTGCGCTTTCCACTGCATGATTTAACTTGAAGGTTAAACCTTGTTTCTGCATAATTTTCAGGAACTTGTCTGCTACTTCATTATCCATTCCAGGTAAAATTCTTGGTAAATACTCTATTACCTCAACGTCTGAACCAAGTCTTCTCCAAACTGTTCCCATTTCCAAGCCAATAACACCAGCGCCTATGACAATCATTTTTTTAGGAACCTCACTCAGATTTAAAGCTCCAGTAGACGTAACAATCCTTTTTTCATCAACATCAATATTAGGAAGGCTAGTTGGATTAGATCCAGTAGCTATTATGATTTTGTCTGCAGAAATTTTTTCTTTTTTCCCATTATTATTAATTTCGATTAAGTTTGATGAAATTATTTTTGCTGTTCCAACAAATTTAGTAACTTTATTTTTTTTGAATAAAAAATCTATTCCTTTAGTTAACTCTTCGACTATACCTAGTTTTTTATTTAACAGCTTTGGTAAATCAAGACTTACTCCAGTATGATTTATACCCCATTCTTCATTTCCATTTTTTTTTACAGTGTTTTCATACTGTTCAGATGCATATAGCATTGCCTTTGAGGGTATACATCCTATATTTAAACACGTACCTCCTAAAGTAGCGCGCTTTTCTATGCTTGCGACTTTCATACCTTTTTGGGCAGCAACAATTGACGCCACGTACCCACCTGGTCCGGAGCCTATTACCACAAGATCGAATTTATTATTAGACATATTGTACCCTCTATAAATATTTATGCTCCCACAACAAGGCGTCGAGGGTCTTCTATAATTTCTTTTATTCTGACTAAAAATGAAACAGCTTCTCGACCATCAATAATTCTATGATCATATGATAAAGCCAAGTACATCATCGGCCTAATTTCAATTTTATCATCAATCGCTACTGGTCTTTTTTGAATTTTATGCATGCCTAAAATTCCAGATTGAGGCGGGTTTAAAATTGGTGAAGACATCAATGATCCATAAACGCCTCCGTTCGAAATAGTGAATGTGCCACCTGCCATGTCAGATATTGCTAAACTGCCATCTTTAGCCTTTTTCCCAAACTCGGCAATATTTAATTCAGTTTCTCCAAAGGACATTTTATCTGCATTTTTTAAAACAGGAACAACTAAACCTTGAGACGTACCAACAGCCACACCTATGTTGTAATAATTTTTATAAATTATATCGTTACCATCTATTTCAGCATTGACCGCTGGGAATTGATTTAAAGCATCAATTGATGCTTTAACAAAAAAACTCATATAGCCCAACCTAACGCCATTTTTCTTTTCAAAGCTTTCTTGATAATTTTTACGCATTTCCATAAGAGCTGACATGTCTACTTCATTGTAAGTGGTCAACATGGCTGCAGTATTTTGAGCTTCTTTTAGTCTTCTAGCTATAGCCTGTCGAAGACGAGACATTGGTATTCTCTCTTCAAGGTTTACATTTGTTTCACCTCGACTAGTCTCAACAACATTATTTACAGGTCTATCCTCAATATTTGATACTTCTGTTTTTTCTTTATTATCATTTTTGGATTTTAAATCTTTGGGAGCTTCTTTATTATTAATTGGTTTTTCTCCAGCAACTATTGTCCCTAACACAGCTCCTACTTCGACTGTATCCCCCTCAGAAACCATTGTGTTTTCTAATATTCCTGAAACTGAGGCTGGAACCTCTAAGGTAACCTTGTCTGTTTCTAATTCTATGATAGGATCATCAATTTCAACATAGTCACCTTGCTTTTTAATCCATTTAGATACAGTCGCCTCGACGACAGATTCTCCTAAAACAGGAACTACGACATCCATACCATTTTCCTTTCCTTTGAAAATATTATTTGTTGGACTAGAAATATTTTTTTCTGATTTGCTATTACTAGTTGAACTCAAGTAGAGAAGTACATCACCCTTTGTAACTCTTCCATCAACACCAGTGCCATTAATACTATTAATATCTAAATTTTTTTCTTCTATCATTTTTGCAGCAGATGGCATTGCTAATTTTAGATCAGTCTTTATTTCGTTACTCATTTAATAGTCTACTCCGCTGCGTGTCGAGTAGCTTTAATTGAAGACAATTCTAGAGCATCATTAACCAAATCATTTTGCTCCTTGTTATGTCTTGAAAAAGAGCCTGTCGCAGGAGAAGCGGCCTCTGATCTACCAGCATAAATTGGCCTTGTAAACTTAGCTTTTGTATCAACTAGAACTTCTTCTATTCTTCTATCTACAAAAAACCATGCACCCATATTCTTTGGTTCTTCTTGACACCAAACAACCTCAGCGTTTGGAGTTTTTGACAGCATTTCTTTTAATGTTTTGTGAGGAAAAGGATAAATTTGTTCTAGTCTAAGTATTCGAATGTTTTTAATTTTTCTTTTTTCTCTTTCTTCTAACAAATTATAAAAGACTTTTCCTGAACAAATAACTACTCTTTTAACATCACTATCCTTAAGTTTTATGTTTGGATCTCTAATAACACGCCTAAAAGCAGTTTCCTCTGCCATGTCAGACAGACTAGAAACACACATTTTATGTCTTAACAAGCTCTTAGGTGTCATAATTATAAGTGGTTTTCGAAAATCCCTTTTAAGTTGTCTTCGTAAAGCGTGAAAATAGTTTGCTGGTGTACTACAATTCAATACTTGCATATTATCTTCGCCACATAATTGTAGATATCTCTCTAATCTTGCCGATGAATGTTCTGGGCCCTGACCTTCATAACCATGTGGTAAAAGCATAACCAAGCCAGACATTCTTAACCATTTTGCTTCACCACTAGAAATGAACTGATCGACGATGACCTGAGCCCCATTAGCAAAGTCTCCAAATTGCGCTTCCCACATAACTAAAGCCGTAGGTTCAGTCAGGGAAAATCCGTATTCAAAGCCAAGTACAGAAGCTTCTGACAAAGGAGAGTCAATAACTTCAAATGTTTCTTGCTTAGGGTTAATATTGTTTAATGGGGTGTATCTGTTTTCAGAAGTTTGGTCTATGAATACTGAGTGTCTTTGTGAAAAAGTCCCTCTACAACTATCTTGACCAGACAATCTTACGGGATGTCCCTCTAGAAGCAAAGATCCAAATGCAAGATGCTCAGCGGTTGACCAGTCAATACCTTCACCACTTTCTATGGCTTTATTTCGTGCTTCTATAATTCTTGCTAATTTTTTATTTATTTGAAAACCTTCAGGAACAGTAGTAATTGCTTTTCCAATTTCTTTAAGTGTTTCTGTCGAAACTGATGTTTCACCTCTTCTCGCATCACCATGTGCAGTTCTTAGGTTTGACCATTGTCCTTCTAGCCAGTCAGCCTTATTAGGTTTATAACTAGACCCAGCTATAAATTCTTTTTCCAAAAATCTATTATGATTATCAACTTCATCCAAAGCTTCTTTTGATGTTAACACACCTTCATTTATAAGCTTTTGTGCATAAATTTTACTTATAGTGTTATGAGAACCTATAGTTTTGTACATTACTGGTTGAGTAAAGGCCGGCTCATCACCTTCATTATGACCGTAGCGTCTATAACTTATAATATCTAATACTACGTCACATGCAAATTTTTGTCTAAATTCAGTTGCAATTCGAGATGCGTGAACCACTGCTTCTGGATCATCACCATTTATATGCATTATTGGCGCCATAACCATCTTAGCAACATCAGTACAATAAGGACTAGAACGAGAATAATTAGGGCTAGTAGTAAACCCTATTTGATTATTGACAACTATGTGAATAGTGCCGCCAGTTCTATACCCTCTTAGGCCTGAAAAGTCGAAGGTTTCAGCAACTATACCTTGACCTGCAAAAGCAGCATCTCCATGAAGCACAATTCCTAGTACTGACAGTCTATCGCTTGTATCATTATGTTGGTTTTGCTTTGCTCTTACTCTACCAATCACAACGGGTGCAACAACCTCCAAATGGGATGGATTAGCCTGCAAAGAAAGGTGAACAGTTTTACCATCAAATTCTCTATCTGCTGAAGCTCCCATATGGTATTTCACATCACCAGAACCTCCAGCTTCTTCAGGATTAGCTTGGTTTCCTAGAAACTCGGAAATTATAGCTCTAAAAGGTTTATTTAAAATATTATATAAAAGATTTAATCTGCCCCTATGAGCCATTGCTATCACTACTTCTTTCATTCCTAGCTGGCTGCCACGCTTGAGAATTTGCTCTATAGCAGGTACCACTGACTCTGATCCATCTAAACCAAACCTTTTAGTTCCCGCATATTTTTTATGAAGAAATTGTTCGAACGTTTCTGCTCCAACTAACCGTTCGTAAATAGCCTTTTTACCTCTTTTTGTAAATTCTGTTGCGTTGCGAATAGATTCTATTCTTTCTTGGATCCATGCTTTTTGAGCTGGATCCTGAACGTGCATAAATTCTATTCCTATAGAGCCGCAATAGGTTTCTTTAACTATTTCCATAATTTGTCTTAATGTGGCTGACTCCATACCCAGCACATAATCAATAAATATAGGTCTATCCCAGTCAGTATCATTAAAACCATAAGTTTTTGGATCTAGTTCTGGATGAATATTCTGTTGTTGTAAGTTAAGTGGATCTAAATTTGCCAAAAGATGGCCATTTATTCTATACGCTCTAATAAGCATAATTGCTCTAATTGAGTCTGTTGTTGCCGCTCTTAAATCTACAGCTGATAAAATACCTTTCCCAGCAATTCCTCGAGCAACCGCTTTAACGCTCTCTACGGTATCAATTGCCCCTATTACTTTACTATTTTTTTTAGCCCAAGTAGGTCCCTCATCTAATAAGTTATCGTCTGCATTAGCCTTGAACCATAAATCCCATTCTTTAGGAACTGAGTTGGGGTTCTCTTTCCATTCTTTATACAAATCATTTATGAAAGTAGCATTAGCACCAGTGAGAAAGCTTTCATCAGAGCTTTGGTCGTCCATGGTTAAAGATCCTTTTAATGTCGTATCTGCTTAAAATACAATAAACTGAAAAAATATCAATTAAATCAAATTATTTCCATTCTTGTATTGCTTTGACAACCGCCTCACCAAGACCAGAAGGAGATTCTGACATAACAAACCCACAGTCACTCATAACTTTTACCTTGGCGTCTGCTCCACCACTTCCACCACTTACGATTGCACCTGCATGCCCCATAGTTCTACCTGGGGGAGCAGTTTTTCCGGCAATAAAACCTGCGATTGGTTTTTTAACTTTATGGTTTTTAAAAAAATGGGCTGCCTCTTCCTCTGCATTCCCACCAATTTCACCAATCATCAAAATAGCCTCCGTCTGATCATCATTCAAAAACATATCTAAACAATCAATGAAATTTGTTCCATTGATAGGGTCACCTCCAATACCAATGCAAGTGGATTGACCTAACCCAGCTGCGGTGGTTTGGGCAACAGCCTCGTAAGTTAAGGTACCAGACCTAGAGACAATTCCAATTTTACCAGGAGTATGAATATGACCAGGCATTATTCCAATTTTACATTGCCCAGGAGTAATTACACCTGGGCAGTTAGGGCCTATTAGCCTTGACTTAGACTGTTTCAAAAATTGTTTGACCTTAATCATGTCTTGTACTGGTATGCCTTCAGTAATACATATTATGAGTGGAATGTTAGAAGCTATGGCTTCCAATATTGAATCAGCCGCAAAAGGAGGAGGTACATATATTACTGTAGCATCTGGGTTTACCTCCTCGACACAGTCCTGAACAGTATTAAAAACCGGAAGATTTAAATGTGTAGATCCACCCTTTCCAGGTGTAACCCCTCCAACCATCTTTGTTCCATATGCAATAGCTTGCTCTGAATGAAAAGTTCCCTGACTTCCTGTAAATCCCTGACAAATAACTTTTGTATCTTTATTGACCAAAACAGACATAAAATTAATCTCCCTTTACAGCATTTACAATTTTTATAGCTGCGTCATCTAAATCATCTGCAGGTATTATTTTTAATCCAGAGTCTGTTAGGATCTGTTTTCCCTCTTCTACATTGGTCCCAGCTAACCTTACAACCAACGGTTTTGATAAAGATAGAGTTTTAGCAGCTGCCACTACCCCACTTGCAATAATATCGCAGCGCATTATCCCGCCAAAAATATTTACCAAAATACCTTCCACAGCAGGGTCTGATAAAATAATCTTGAATGCCTCGGTAACTTTTTCCTTTGTAGCACTACCTCCAACATCTAAAAAATTTGCTGGAGATGCTCCTTTAAGTTTAATGATATCCATTGTAGCCATTGCAAGGCCAGCACCATTCACTAAGCACCCTATAGTGCCGTCTAGTTTTATGTAAGCTAAATCAAATTTACTTGCTAATATTTCAGCAGGGTCCTCTTCTGTTTCATCTCTTAGAGACAATATATCAGGATGTTTAAAAAGTGAATTATTGTCAAAAGACATTTTTGCATCTAAAGCAATCAGGTTATTTTCAGTAGTTAAAACAAGAGGATTAATTTCTAATAAACTAGCATTATTTTCAGTAAAAAGTTTGTACAATTGACTAAAAAAATTACCTGCTTGCTTAAAGCTAGGTCCTTGTAATTTAAGTTCGTTAGCTATTAACCTTGAATGAAATGGTTGGAATCCAATTGTTGGGTCTATATCAAACGATAATATTTTGTCAGGAGTGTCTTTTGCTACTTGCTCAATATCCATTCCCCCCTCAGTAGAGACAATTACTGATACTCTGCTACTTACACGATCTACAACCATTGAAAAATAATATTCTAAATCTATATCACATCCATCTTCTATATATAGTCTTTGTACTAATTTTCCCTCAGGTCCAGTTTGGTGCGTGACTAATTTTTTTCCTAAAATTGATTCTGCAGCTTCTTTTACTCCATCTAAATTTTTTACTACTTTAACCCCACCGGCTTTTCCTCTTCCACCCGCGTGAATTTGAGCTTTAACAACATATGTAGGCCCAGGTAGTTTTTTTGCTGCGTCAGTAGCCTCAACTAAAGAAAATGCCACATGCCCAAACGGAGTGGGAACTTCGTATTGCCTTAATAGCTCTTTAGCTTGATGTTCATGAATATCCACAACTTTAACCTTTCTTCTGAGAGCCTATGATGCTTCGAATTTTGATGCAACATCATTTAGTTGCCTTACAGCCGAAACAGAATTGTTAAACATACCCTTTTCATCTGACGTGAAACTTATTTCTACAATTCTTTCCACTCCATTTTTACCAATAATGACGGGAACACCCACATACAAACCATCTAAGCTATAATATCCATCAACATAAGCTGCACAAGGTAATAATTTTTTCTTGTCTCTTAAATATGACTCAGCCATTTCTATTGCAGATGAAGCTGGAGCATAAAAAGCTGAGCCTGTTTTAAGTAAACCAACTATTTCTGCTCCTCCATCTCTAGTTCTCTGAACAATCTGATCTATTTTTTCCTGAGTGCTCCATCCCATTTTTACTAAATCTGGAACTGGAATACCTGCTACTGCGGAATATCTTGCTAGGGGAACCATTGTGTCTCCATGTCCTCCAAGAACAAATGCTGTAACATCGCTTATAGATACATTAAATTCCTCTGCTAAAAAATGTCTAAATCTAGCTGAGTCTAGCACACCTGCCATTCCAACAACCATATTAGTTGGCAACCCTGAAGCTCTTTGGAGCACACCAACCATTGCATCCAACGGGTTGGTTATACAAATTACAAATGCTTTTGGACAATTTTCTTTAATACCTAAGCCAACTTGTTTCATTACTTTTGTGTTTATTTCTACTAAGTCGTCTCTACTCATACCTGGTTTTCTTGCTACACCAGCGGTTACTATTACAACATCACTGTCTTTAAGATCTTTGTAATCATTAGTACCGACCATTTTACTATCAAAACCTTCAACTGGTCCTGATTGGGCTAGATCTAATGACTTACCTTGAGGGATACCTTCTGCAATATCAAATAGAGTTACATCTCCAAGCTCTTTGATTGCAGCTAAGTGCGCAAGAGTTCCGCCAATATTTCCTGATCCAACCAAGGCTATTTTGTTTCGCATAAGTTTTTCCCATTAATTATTTTATTGAATTTGATTATTAATTTAAGCAAAGTTTTGTGTATTCTTTTAGACTTTTTTTTCCGTGGCATCAAGGTCAGAATATAAGTTATTAACTTTTAAAATTGTGACATTTCTGTAATTCTTGATACTGTTCTTTCGAATTCGAATTTCCAATGTTCTCCATTATAAATTTCTTTGAAATCTGTACTAGCAATTACAATGAGAAAACAATTTTTATCATAAAGCGCATCTACAAGCCAAATAAATCTTCTAGTCTCATTTCGAAGGTTATCATTTAAACTTGGAATATTATCTATTATTAAACCTTTATATCTAAGGGCTATTTCAATATAATCTGATGCAGCGAGTGGTTTATTACACAAATCATCAAAACTAATTCTTGCAACACCTGCAGCAACTTCAGGAATATGTATTTGTCTTCCAGAGACCTCAACAATTTCGGAGATTACTTCAAAACCAAGAGAAAGTGTGTTAAACACTTCATCAACTTTTAACTTATTCTGTGCATTAATTGGACTTATCCAGTATTTTTTCCCATGAAGAGACCTTTGTCTCCAATCCTCTCCTTCTGGAATTTTAACAACATTAGTTTTCTGTTTTAAGTTTTCTAAAAATGGTAAAATTCTATCTCTATGCAATCCATCTTTGTATAAACCGTCAGGAGGTTGATTAGAAGTTGTAACTAAAATCATGCCCTCATCAAACATCACTTCAAACAATCGCGACAAAATCATTGCGTCCGCAATATCTTTTACTTCCATTTCATCAAAACAGAGTAATTTTGATGCCCTAGCTAAGTCTTGTCCAACTGAAAGGACGGTGTCCTTGTTTTTTTCAATTTTTCTTTTTTCAAGAATTCTCTGATGAACTTCCTTCATAAAATCATGAAAATGTAGCCGTCTTTTTTCTTTTATTTTTACCTGGTAAAAAAACAAATCCATCATCATTGATTTGCCTCTTCCCACACCACCGTGAAGATAAATAC
>OZSS01000260.1_pt1 | contig 24663 bp, 23 predicted proteins | sample 1779911 | NCBI WGS metagenome assembly OZSS01 (sample SAMEA2603589, study PRJEB24840) | metagenome | biome: Water; feature: Photic zone; material: Seawater sample | place: Mediterranean Sea | collected 2013-11-12 | depth 10 m
TCTTCACCAGCAATCTTAAATATTTTCTGTTCAATTTTTTCAATCTCTTTGTTGAGATCTTTTTCTAGTTTATTTAAAAATTTTAAATCAATTTTACAACCAGTGCTCTCTACTTCTTGAAGAACTAAGCTTAGTTTTTTATCAATATCATAATAAATCCAACTATCTAAGGACTCAGCTATCTGCTCATTGAGAGTTTCATATAATTTGAACGTGGCATATGCATCATGAGCCGCATAATTTGTAGCGGCTTCTAATGGCACTTCAGAAAAATCTTTGTATTTTCTCTTGGACTCATTTTTTATAACATCTTTGAACTTTTCTTTTTCTTCTCCAAAATAGTAATAATACAAATCCTCTAAGTTATGTTTTGTTAAACCATTGTTAACAAAAAAAGACATAAGTAATGTATCTTGGAAAGAGACAGTGTTCACACCAAAACGTTTTAATATTACAGAGTCATATTTTGCATTGTGAAATAATTTTAATATGGATTCATCTCCACACAGTTCACTAAGGTTTTTGAGCACACTTTCTTGATCTTTCTTGGATAATTCATTTTCTGGGGATTTAAACGGTAAGTAATAAGCTTGGTCGGCATTCGATAAAGATACTCCAATAATATTTGCAGTATTTACGTCTAAACTGTCAGTTTCTAAATCTACAGCCAATATTTTTTCAGATTTAAGAGAATTTAGATATTCTATTATTTCTTTTGTTTTAGTTAATGATTTAAAATCTATATTTTTTTTTGATGCATGAGGTTTTGTTTCATTGGCACTAGTTCTTATAAGTGATTTAAATTCGTACTTTTTGAAGAAGTCATTCAACTTTGTGGAGTCATCAAATTGTTTTAACTTTTCTATTTTAATGGGTAACTCAAGATCGTTTTTTAAAATGACAAGCTTATGACTAATTTTTGCAGACTCCTCATGATCATTAATAAGGTTTTTTATTCTAACATTTGAAATTTGATCTTTTTTTAGCAAAAGCTCCTCAAAAGTACCGAATTCATTAATTAATTTAGCAGCTGTTTTAGGACCTATTCCTGGAACCCCCGGTATATTATCAACACTGTCTCCTATTAGAGCTTGAACATCTGTAATTCTATCTGGGCCGACTCCAAATTTTTCCATTACTTTTGCTTCATCAATCTCAACATTTTTCATTGGGTCCATGATGCGATTGTTCGCCGATAACAATTGAAAAAGATCTTTGTCAGAACTAAATACAGTAGTGGGTATTTTATTATTCTCTCCATATTTAACATAACTTGCGATAACGTCATCGGCCTCAAAATCTTTTTTTTCAATGACGTCGAGTCCAAAAGCTTCAATAGCTTCGCGAATGATACTAAATTGGGGTATTAAATCCTCAGGTGCCTCTCCGCGGTTCGCTTTGTAATCAGGAAATAAAGTGTTTCGAAAAGTATTCTTACCGGCATCAAGTATTATTAGTATTTTGTCACTGGGGTGTTCTTCAATTAGTCTAAGCATCATATTACAAAATCCATAAACAGCATTGGTAGGTATGCCTTTAGAATTATTCATTGGAGGTAAGGCGTAATAGGCTCGGAAAATATATCCTGAACCATCTACAAGAATTAACCGTGACTCAGACATCTAGGCAGAATAACAAAGATTGTAGGTATATACTATTCTTTAGGGGCGTGCTTATTTAGAATTCTTTGAAGAGTTCTTCGATGCATTTTTAATCGTCTTGCTGTTTCAGAAACATTACGGTTACACTGAGTAAAAACTCTTTGTATATGTTCCCATCTAATTCTATCTGCAGACATTGGATTTTCAGGAGGTGGGGGCAGAGATGTAGCTGTGGAGGACATTAGTGACTTTTCAATATCATCAATATTAGCTGGTTTTGTTAAGTAATCATCAGCGCCTAATTTTACAGATGACACTGCTGTAGCTATGTTGCCGTAACTAGTTAACATAACGGTCCGACACTCTGGGTTTTGCTCTTTTATTACCTTAATAACATCGAGTCCAGAGCCATCTCCTAAGCGAAGGTCAACTATGGCGTAATTAAAGTTATTCCCTGATAAAACGTCTAATGCCTCTTTTTTAGACGCTGCTGCTGTTACTGTGAAATCTTTTCGTTGAAAAGAAGTGGTTAATCGCTCTCGAAAGGGCTTATCGTCCTCAATAATAAAAAGTGTTTTGTCTTTTGTTACTGCGTTTTGTTCTAAATCTGCCATGTTAAAGTTACTTCTGCTCCATTATTACTTTGTACTGATATTTCACCATTTAGATTTTCAATCATTTGTTTTGTTATGAATAACCCAAGGCCCATATTTACCCCTTTTTCAGGCCTGCTAGAATAGAATGGTTTTCCAAAATTAGCTATAAACTTTTTATCAAAACCTGGGCCGTCATCACGGATTTTGATAGAATATGTATTTGTTGAAGTTTCTGAAATTATTAATATTTCTTTATACGCAAAACTAATTGCATTTTTGATGATATTATTCATAGCGATATTAAGCTCAGGTGTGATTTTAATATTAATATTTTTAGAATTTTCATCCGATCTATAATCTAAATTTACTGCACGATAATTATTTGAGAATTGTTCGCACAAAGATTGTGTATATGCATCTAATGACATATTAGTTATTTCAGAGGAGAGTTCTGTTGACTCAGGATTAGTTGAAAGTTCTTTAAGTATTGCCTTACATCTATCTAATTCTAACAATAACGTTTTAATGTCTTTTCCATAATCATCTTTTAGTTTTTTATCTTGACTAAAGTCTCCAACTATTAGGTTTATTGTATTCAATGGTGTCCCTAGTTCATGAACAGCTGCTGCTGCTAACCCGCCTACTTTTAAAAGTTCTTTTTCATTTTGAAGTTGCTTGCTTGCTAATTCATATGCTTTTTGCGTGCTTTTGTAGTTTAGAGAAAAGTAATAGAGATAAAAAACTAAAAAGATGCTGCTTATAAAAAGAGAGATCATGATAGCTAGACTATATGTAAAATTAATATTGGGATGAACGGATGGAGGAAGAGCAATAAAGAAATTAAATATTAAGGCAAAGCAAACTAATGCCAAACTTAAAATAATAATTATTCTTTCTATCGCTAGGTATGATGCTGCAATTGCAATAGGAGCTAAAATGATAAATATGAAAGGATTAGTGTATCCCCCATTCAACGCAATTAAACTTGAAATTTGAATGATATCAAAACATAAAAATATGAAGACTTGTTTTTCTGAAATAATTTTATCACCTTTGTTTAAGTAAAAACCTAAGATAATGCTAGCCATCAAGACAAAGGCTATAATCCATGAAGCAGTTGCAACTATTTTTGAAATCTCGAAAAAATACTGTGTAATTGATAAGGTAGCAGCCTGACCACCAAAAGCAATGGCTCGTATAATTAGAAAATCAGAGGAATTAACGAAAAGGAAGTTTTTTTGATTATCCAACTAAATATCTAAGTTTGCTACTTTGACTGAATTTTCTTGAATAAAACTTTTCCTATCAGTCACATCATCTCCCATAAGCATGATGAGTTGTCTTTCGGCATTAATTTGATCTTCGAGTTTAACTTGAAGCAACTTTCTATTTGTTCGGTCTAAAGTTGTCTCCCATAATTGTTCAGGGTTCATTTCACCAAGGCCCTTGTATCGACTTATTGATTGACCTTTTTTACTCATCTCAAAGAGGGTGTTAAAAAATTCAACAAGTCCATTGCAATTAAAATTTTCTTTTGATGATAGTTTAGAAATCCCAAAATAAGCATCAGTAGATCTTGCAAAACCCATTTTGTTATAAAGTTTTAAATTTTCTATAGAAATGAACTCTCTTAAATGTAGTAATTTATCTAAGGGAACTTTTATAATTTTATTATAACCCTCTTTCTCTTGTAAAAAAATAAGTTCATTACTAATCATACTTTGAAATGTAAATTTAATATTTTGTGATTTATAAACCTGATTCAAATTGGAGAGAAAAGTTTTAAATTGAGACTTTTCAATTTTGTTTGGAGGAAAATTCAAGAAAAATAATCCAGTATTAATGATTTGATCAAAGAACTGTGTGTCTAAATATGTAAGATCTAAATTTTGATAAGCAGAGTTTGCACGAGAGGCTAAATCAATTAATTCATTTAACTGCTCCTCTTTTAGTTGGATTTTTTTCTTTTTATTGTAAATGTTAAAGTCAAGATCGTCTTTATTATTTAGAAGTAAAAACTTTGTAAGTTCCTTATCATCTAATAAATAATTTTCCGCATTTCCTTTTTTAACCTTATAAAGAGGAGGTTGAGCAATATACAACCGTCCAGTGGTTATGATATCTCTCATAAATTGATAAAAAAATGTGAGTAATAACGTTCTAATATGACTACCGTCGACATCGGCGTCTGTCATAATAACAATCTTGTGATAACGCATTGAGTCAGGGTTAAAATAATCAGATGGATTATATTCTTTGTCCTTTGGTGGATTTCCATATCCAGCACCAATTGCAGTGATAAGAGCAGAAATTTCATTATTTTCTAATATTTTATGAGGATTGGCTTTAATTACATTTAATATTTTACCTCTAAGTGGAAGTATGGCTTGAGTTACTCTATCTCGACCTTGTTTAGCAGAGCCCCCTGCAGAGTCACCCTCGACTATGAAAAGCTCTGAATTGATAGGGTCTTTTTCTTGGCAGTCAGCTAATTTACCTGGAAGTGATGATGTCTCTAATACATTTTTTCTTCTTGTTAGCTCCCTGGCCTTTCTTGCTGCTTCTCGAGCACTTGCGGCCTCAATAATTTTTGATACTAACTTTTTTGCTTCTCCTGGTGTTTGTTCGAGCCAAGCGCTTAATTGTTCTGAGATAATTTTCTCAACAACAGGTCTGACTTCTGATGAAACTAATTTATCTTTTGTTTGCGATGAAAACTTAGGGTCAGGAACCTTAACAGATAATACACATGTCATACCCTCTCTAGCATCATCTCCTGATATAGTAATATTACCTTTCTTTGAAACAGCAACGGTGTTTGAATATCCAACTAGTGAGCGAGTAAGTGCTGATCGAAAACCTTGTAGGTGCGTTCCTCCATCTCCTTGGGGTATATTGTTCGTAAAACACAGCATATTTTCATTGTATCCATCATTCCATTGCAAAGCTCCTTCAACTTTAATTCCATTAGACTCACCATTAAATGGAATTATTTTATTTAAAGTTGATTTTCTAGAATTAAGAAATTGAACGTATGCTGTCAAACCTCCTTGATAATAAAACTCTATTGGTTCTGCCTTAGGAGTGCGCAAATCTGCCAATGTTACACGGACGTTAGAATTAAGAAAAGCTAATTGACGAACTCTATTTTCTAAAGTTTTAAGTACTAGAGTTGTGTTAGAAAAAATTTTTTTGGATGGCCAAAATTGAACAGTGGTGCCAGTTCTCTCAGTCTTTTTCATAACTCCCACCTCAGTTAATTTTTTTGATGTAACACCATCTTTAAATTCCATCGTGTGAATTTTTCCCCCTCTACGGATAGTTAAAGAAAGTTTTTCAGATAAAGCATTTACAACAGAAACACCGACTCCGTGAAGGCCTCCCGAAATTTTGTAACTATTTTGGTCAAATTTACCTCCTGCATGTAATTGAGTCATTATAACTTCAGCAGCAGGTACCTTTTCAGTTTTATGCTTATCTACAGGTATTCCTCTACCATTATCAGAGATTGTTGCTGAACCATCTTTATTTATAATTAATTGAATGTTGTCACAATATCCTCCAAGCGCCTCATCGATAGAATTATCAAGCACCTCGTAAACCATATGGTGCAGACCTGTGCCATCATCAGTATCACCAATATACATACCCGGTCTTTTTCTCACGGCCTCTAAGCCCTTTAAGACCTTAATTGAGGATGCTGTATATTGATCTGCCATTACAAAATTTCCTTAATTTCTAAATTGTCTATATTCCCTTTGAGCGTGAAGTTATCAGTGGTTGAGAAGAAGGTCTGAAATTTATTTTCTGCACAGTATTCAATAACTTTATTAATGTTTACCATATCAAAGTTATCAAATATTTCATCAATTAAAAAAATTGTAATTCTGTTACGATTAAGAAATTTTGCACAACTAAGAAGTAGGCTTAAAATTAACATTTTTGACTGTGCAGAAGATAGTTGAGAAATATTTTTTTGATTGTTTGTAATCTCAAAAATTGATTTTTTGGGATCATGATCTGACTGAAGTTTATGATCATTTGGCCATTGACTCTCATCCGAAAGACCTCTTTGAAATTTTTCTAAAAAGTTTTCTTTTTCTGATAAGCCAAAACTTGGAATAATTTCAAAATCAAAGAACTTTTTGCTATCATCTGATAAAAAATTTTGAAATTCTTTGAGAAACTCTATTTTGATTTCAATAATAGACTTGCCTATATCAAAAAGTTGTTTATCGATTGAAATAAGCCATGAATTATCCTGTGAGGATTGCAATATTCTTTTTTTTTCTCTTCTTAGCTTGGTATATTGATTCAATAAACTAAATAATTTTGGTTCAAAATAACAAATAATTCGATTAATAGTATTTCTTTGATATTGAGTATCTTTAATAAAATAAACCTTATCTATCTCCGTAAACCAAAACAGTTGAAAAATATCCAATAATTTTTGTTGTTGTATTTTTTTATCATTTAAAAAATATTGTTTGGACCATCTTTCATCTTTGTTACTAAGTTCAATAGTTAAATGATTTTCTAAATCCTCATTCTCAAAATCAAATGTAATAGAACTCTTTAATTTTTCTTGTTTTTGAAAAATAAAATTTTGTATTCCATCTTTTCTAAAGCCTGTGCCAGGGCATAAAAAACTTATGGCCTCTAAAATATTGGTCTTTCCAACGGCATTCTTTCCTTTGAACAAAGTATGTTCAAATTTAAAAACTTCTTTTTTGTTTATGAAATTTCTGTAGTTAGATAACTGTAAACCCTTCAGTGGTGGGGACAATTAAATTCTCATTGGCATTAAAATATATAAACTTGTTGAGTCTTTAGGGTCCTTTACTATGACTGGTGATGATTGGTTGAGTAACTCTAAGATCATAGTGTCTCCTTCAATCACGTCTTGTAAATCCAAAATATATTTTGAGTTAAAAAGTATTTCTAAACCCTCAGCAGCGTAGTTTGCTGCAACCTCTTCGTCTCCTTTGTTGCTGTCTGTGCTTGTAGCCATAATCTTAATACTATTATTTTCAAATTGTAATTTAACTGTGGGTGTTTTGTCTTGATTTACAGTCGAGACTCTATCAATAGCATTGAAAAATGGTTCAGCTTCAACTTGCAGTAATTTGTCATTAGATACAGGTATTACTTTTTCGTAATCTGGGAAAGTTCCATCGATAAGCTTACTTATTATTATGAAATTATCTGCTTCTAAGCTTACCTGAGTATCCGTGCATATTATTTTTACCTTACCTTCAAAGTCCCCTAACATACGATCTAACTGAAGTATAAATTTTCTTGGGAGAATGATGCCTGATATGTTGATGACATTTGCTAGATCTAACTCTGTCTTAGCTAATCTATGACCGTCAGTAGCAACGCATCTTAAAGTAGACTTTGCTCCATTGGTGACAGTATGAAAGTAAATACCATTGAGATAATATCTTGTCTCTTCGGCAGATATTGCAAATTTTGTTTTATTAAAGAGTCTTTTAATCTGAGGTATAGATAGCTCGAAAGAGTTTGTTGGGTCTAACGGTACAAACTTTGGGAATTCATCTGCCGTTAGTGCATTTAATTCGAAAACAGAGTTATCAGAGTTTATTATTAATCTGTTTCCCTCTAATTTACATTTTACAATAGAGTTTTTTTTTGTTTTACGAATTATATCAGTAAGTATTCTTGAGTTAACCGTTGCTTCACCATTTTTTGAAGAGTCAGTTGAAACAAACTCTCGAATAGAGATGTCCATATCTGTTGATCTTATTTCAATTTGGTTGTTGTCACATTTAATATAGATATTGGATAAAATGGGAATAGTCGATCTACTATCAACAATTGAACTGACATGAGTTAAAACTCTTAAAAAAGCCTCTCGACTAACTCTAAAATCCATTTAGGAAGTTTGCAATATTCTAGTCAAAAGTTCAATATCTTCTGCTAAGTTAGGGTCATTAACCATAATTTCTTCAATAGTCTTAATAGCATGGATAACGGTAGTGTGGTCTCTGCCACCAAATTTTCTACCAATTTCAGGTAAAGATCTTGTTGTAATTGATTTTGCTAAATACATAGCTACCTGTCTTGGACGCGCAACAGATCTTGATCTTCTAGGAGAATGCATATCTGAAAGTTTAATATTGTAATGCTCAACAACTTTCTTTTGGATTTCATCAATTGTAATTTTTCTAGAGTTAGTTCTAAGTAAATCTTTTAAAACATCTTTCACAAGGTCGACAGATATTTCTGAGTCCTGAATTGATGCATGAACAGCCAATCTATTTAAAGCACCTTCCATTTCTCTGACATTATTAGTAATTTTATTTGCTAAAAATTCCATCACTTCTTGTTTTAGTTGTAAAGATTTTTGCTCAGCCTTTGCTTGAAGGATACCTAATCGTAACTCGTAGGTTAAAGGGTGAATATCTGCAACTAATCCCCAGCCTAATCTAGATTTTAATCTATCCTCTAAGCCGTCAAGATCTGCGGGTGATTTATCTGCTGAAATAATAATTTGTCTTTTTTTATCAATTAGAGTGTTAAAAGTATGGAAAAATTCCTCTTGGGTATTATCTTTACCGATAATAAATTGCACATCATCTATCATAAGAACATCTACTGATCTGAACTGTTCTTTAAAGCTCATAATATTTTTAAACCTGAGGGCTTTGATAAATTGATACATAAATTTTTCTGCAGTTAAATAAACAACATTTTTTTTTGGATTTCTTTTTTTTATGTTCCAAGCTACTGCATGCATTAAATGTGTTTTACCTAAACCAACGCCTCCATACAAAAATAATGGATTAAAACTTACTACCTCTGATTGTGCAACTCGTTGCGCAGCTGCGTATGCTAACTCATTGGGCTTTCCAACAATAAAGTTATCAAAAGTAAATTTTGGATCTAAAGGTGCAGAGATGTCATCATAATATGTGTCTTCATCATCATCTTTATCTTCATAAATTACTTCTGTACCAGGAATAATACGATCATTATTCTCTTTTACGAGTATCGCTAGTTTATCAATACTATGACCTTGGTCCATATAAGCTTTTTTGATAACTGAGGCATAGTTTTTTATTATCCAATCACGTAAAAATCTTGTTGGAACTGAAAGGGTGAGAGAAGTATCTATATGAGATTCAAAATAAATTGGTTTAATCCAATTTTGGAAGGTATCTTTGTCTAGAGATTTTTTTAATTCAGATGTTATCTTGGACCAGGACACATCTATGCCACCTTGATGCAGTTCGTCTTCCACTATGTATATTCCTTCCTCTAAACGAAGGCGTATTTAAACATGAAAAGTTAAAAAAGAAGAATAAAAAAAAACGTTTTTTTTAAAAAAAATATCTTGAAAAAAAGAATTATTTAGAAATTGCAGAAATATCTTTTTGTAGTTTGGAAATAGTTCTTGAGGCTTTATTAAGATGCATAATTTTCTTCTTAGTAGACTTATGCAAAACAGACATAACCATTTTTAATTTTTCCATTGATTCATCTACTTTTTTATCTTTGATAAGTTTATCAATTGCCTTCAATTGAGTTGAAACATTAGATTTTACTGCTTTGTTTACAGTTTTTTTTCTATCAGATTGACGAAGTCTTTTTTTTGCTGATTTGTGTTGTGGCATATAAAAATATTGTTAACAGGTTGTTCGTTTAATAACGTTAATAACTTATATAGATTTTTTTATTTTTGTAAAGCAGGCGAAAAAAAGGTCGAACGACCATTTTGAATGATTTTTTTTATTTTATAGGATTTTTTTTTATAAATTACATGTTTCTTTTGGTAAACCTTAAACAAACTCTGGAAACTTCCCAGTGTTCCGTCTGGAGACTTGTAATCATTTATAGATGAGCCTCCGTTCTTCAAAGATAATTTTAATACGAATTTGCAAGAGCTTATTAGCTGAGTCAATTCTGCTAAATTAAGAGAGTTCGTAAGCCTTAGAGGGCTTAATCTTGAATGAAAAAGTGCCTCGTTTGCATAAATATTTCCAATTCCTACTATCAAACTTTGATTAAGCAATGCCTGTTTCAAGGATACTTTTTTGGTAATAAATTTATTATATATTTCTTTAATCTTTATCTTGTTAACTAATAGATCAGTGCCATAATTATTAAAAAAAATTTCTACCTCTTTTATATCTTCAAGTCTAAAAAACATGCCAAACCGACGAGGATCATTGAAGACTATTTTAAATTTATCAAATTGAATAACGACATGATCGTGTTTCTCTTTTTTATAATTTTCATTTAAATAAAACTTTAATCTTCCACTCATTCCTAAATGAACTATTAAATAATTATCATTATCTAGTCTTATAACGATATATTTTGCAAAACGTTTTACAGATATAATTTTTCTCTGAGATATAGACTCAAGATCTTTAAAGTTTAAATTTTTTCTTAATTTTTTTTGTGACTTACTAATGGAAATAATTTTTTTTTCTTTAACTTTTGAGGTTAAATATCTTATTGTAGTTTCTACTTCAGGTAATTCAGGCATGATGTCTAAAAATAGTTCAAATCAATATAATATTACAGATATTTTTGAAAATGTATCTCATGCAAAATATGACTTAATGAATGATGTTATGAGTCTAGGCATACATAGACTTTGGAAAAAATATTTTGTAGATCTTGTCTCATCGAAACATAACGCTAATGAAAAAATTTTAGATATAGCAAGTGGTAGTGGGGATATCTTCAATTTACTACCTATAACAAAAAATCTTTATGCAATAGACCCTGTCTCTGAAATGCACAATATATCTCGAAAAAAAAATAAATCTAAAAATATTAATTACCAAGTAGGATATGCAGAAAACCTACCATACAGGAAAAATTTTTTTCAAACGATAACTTGTACTTACGGTGTGAGAAATTTTAAAAATCGAAAAGATGGCTTTACTGAGATCTATAGATGCTTAAAAAAAAATGGTTATTTTTTAATTATGGAATTTGGCATACCAAAAAGAGATTTACTTAAGAAACCATATAAAAACTTTTTAAAATATGTTTTGCCTTTTACTGGGAGTATCGTCGCTCATGATAGACACAGTTATAAATACTTAGCTGAGAGTATTATTTCTTTTCCCTCTCAAATTAGTCTTGTGAATGAGCTGAAAAATATTGGTTTTTCTCATATTAAAACTATTGATTTCATTTCTGGGGCGAACAACATATATATATTGCAGAAAAAATGAAAATATTAATCATTATTACGGGAAGTGTTGGCTGCTACAAGTCTTTAGATTTAATTCGTGAATGCCAAAAAAAATCAATAGACTATGAAGTTATTGCAACAAAAAACACATTTGAATTTATTTCTAAATTATTACTTGAAACAATTTGTAATAAACAAGTTTATTCCGAACTTTTTGATTTAGATATGGAAAAAAAAATTGGACATATAAAATTAGCTCGAGATAATTCTCATATTATTGTTTACCCTGCAACAGCTAACATTATTTCTAAGTTTGCAAAGGGTTTTTGTGATGACCTTGCGTTGACATGTATGATTGCAGCAAACAAACATATATATTTTGCTCCTGCTATGAATAAAGAAATGTGGGCTAATCCGATTATTCAAAATAATGTGGACTATTTAAAGAAAATTGGTCATCAGTTTATTGGGCCTGATGACGGCTCTTTAGCCTGTGGTGAGTATGGAAGTGGTCGATTAGTTGACCCTGGCGAAATACTAAATCAACTTAAATAAGTGAAAAAAGCATTAATAACCATTGGGTCTACTCGAGAGTATATTGATCCGGTAAGATATATCTCTAATGAGTCATCGGGTCGGCAAGGTATGGCCTTAATAAAAAGTCTTTTAAAATCTAATTATAAAATTATTTGTTTACATGGATATATACAAGTTAAACAAATAGTTTCAAAAAATGTTAAGTATATTTTTACTTCCAGTGCAAAAGAGATGTTAAAAGAAGCAAAAAAATATAAGTCAGTAGATTTAGGAATTTTTAATGCAGCGGTTGGTGACTATAAAGTTGAAAAATATAGTAAAGTGAAAATCAAAAAAAATAATGGCTTATCTTTGAAACTGATTAACAATCCTGATGTTTTAAAATCAATGTCGACTGGAAAAAATAAACCTAAAATTACAGTTGGATTTGCTTATGAAACTGACAATGTATTGCAGAATGCAAAAAAAAAGCTATTGAGCAAAAATTGTGATTTTATTGTTTTAAACTATCCAACACCTAAAAATAAAATTTTTAATACCAACTATAACAATGGTATTTTGATTGGGAGATCGGGTGCCTCATTAAAAATAGGTAGTGTTAGTAAAACAATTTTTGCTGATAAAATAGTTAAATATCTTAAAAATATTAAAGCTTAATATGATTGATATTAAAGTAAAAAAAATAGATGACAGTGTCGATCTTCCAGCGTACGAGACATCGTCAAGCGCTGGAATGGATATTAGAGCATTCCTACCAAATGGAAATATTGATATTGCTCCTCAACAAACAAAACTAATTGGGACAGGGTTGATTTTTGAAATACCTGATGGTCTCGAGGTTCAGATCAGACCTCGAAGTGGATTAGCGTTAAAAAACTCAATTACTGTTTTAAATAGCCCAGGGACCATTGATGCAGATTATAGAGGTGAAATTAAAGTAATTTTAATTAATCATGGATCGAACAATTTTGAAGTTACCAATAAAATGAGAATCGCACAAATGGTTGTATCAAAATATGAAAAGGTTAATTTAAAATTAGTAAGCGATTTAAATGCTACAAAGAGAGGAAGTGGTGGTTTTGGGTCAACAGGAACAAACTGATAAACTAATAGAGGAGTTTGGAAGACAAATTCTAGTTCCTGGTATTGATGAGGCAGGTCAACTTAATATTTCTAAGAAAAAGGTTTGTATAGTTGGGTTAGGCGCCTTGGGAACCGTTGCATCACAATATCTAGTTCGATCTGGAGTTGGTGAAATACATCTTATTGACCATGATAAAATTGAAAAGTCGAATTTACATCGTCAAATAAACTATGATCAAAATGATATTGGAAAGTCAAAGTCAAATATCTCAAAGCATAAACTTAAAAATGTAAATTATACACCTAAAATAAAAGAACATTCAATAAATTTTGAGTCTTTTACTGAAGAAAATCAAAAAATTAAATTTGATTTAATATTTGATTGCACTGACAGCCATCAAAATAAAATATTTTCTTCAAAATTTTCTAAGACAAACAATACATCTTTCGTATCTATCTCAATTAACTCATCAGAAGGCATTTATTTTGCACAAGACTATCAAAAAAATAATTCGTCATGTTTCGAGTGTCTTTTTCCTTATGCTGATCAGAATCACCGCTGTTTGAACAGTGCTATGATTGGACCAGTTGCAGGTTTTGTTACTAGTTTTGCTTGTATGAAAATTGTATTTGCACTTGCAAAAAATAAAACTCAATTGGTGAATGAGATCAGCTTGATAGACCTTTTGACTTCAGACATAAACAAACTACAATTGAAGAATAAAGTTTGTCCTCACTAATATGAACACATTTACACCCCAATCTAGTTATAGTTATGAAGAGATTATTGAATGTGGAAAAGGGAATTTATTTGGACAAGGGAATGCTCAACTACCTGCTCCACCCATGCTTATGTTTGACCGAATTACTAAAGTTAATAAGGATGGTGGGGTCCATGGAAAAGGCGAAATAACCGCTGAACTCGATATTAATGCTGATTTATGGTTCTTTAAGTGTCATTTTTTAGGGGATCCTATCATGCCAGGATGTTTGGGTCTTGACGCTTTATGGCAAATGTTAGGTTTTTATTTAGGTTGGCTTGGATACCCTGGAAAAGGTCGTGCTCTAGGAGTTGGGGAAATCAAATTTGTAGAAGAAATAAAACCAGATAAGGAATTAATTGAATATAAAGTTAGTTTAAAAAAATCTTTAAATAAAAAAGGGCTATCAATTGGTTATGGAGATGGACAAATAATACACAAAGAAAAAATAATATATCACGCTAATGATTTAAGAGTGGGTTTGTTTAATGAGTAACAAAAGAGTTGTCATTACAGGATACGGTATAGTTTCTTGTATAGGCGATAACAAAAAAGAGGTTTTGCAAAGTTTAAAAGATGTGAAATCTGGTATCAGTCATTGTGAAGAATATGAAGAGCTTGGGATGAGGAGTCACGTACATGGCAAACCTAAAATAAATATTGAAGAAAATGTAGATAGAAAAATCTTACGTTTTATGGGTGAAGGTGCTGCTTATAATTATATTGCAATGAAAGAGGCAATTGAACACTCAGGACTTGATGAAACTCTCATATCAAACGTTAATACTGGATTAGTAATGGGGTCTGGTGGTCCATCAACATTTCAATTACAACAAGCATTTGATATAGCAAGAGAAAAAGGTGTTAAAAAAATCGGACCATATATGGTTACAAGAACAATGGCATCAGGAAATTCTGCTACCTTGGCAACTCCTTTTAAAATTAAAGGTGTTAATTATTCTATCAGCTCAGCATGCTCGACAAGTTTGCATTGTATTGGCAACGCTTACGATCTTATTAGACATGGACAACAAGAGATTGTATTTGCTGGTGGTGGAGAAGAAACGCATTGGACAATGTCAATTTTATTTGACGCTATGGGAGCGCTTTCAAGCAAATATAATGAAACTCCCGAGGTTGCCTCCCGAGCGTATGACTCTTCTAGAGATGGCTTTGTCATTGGAGGAGGTGCAGGCGTTTTAGTAGTCGAAAGTCTTGATAGTGCTAAAACAAGAGGTGCGAATATTGTAGCGGAAATTCAAGGTTTTGGTCAAACATCAGATGGGTATGACATGGTTCAACCCTCTGGAGAAGGGGCCGTGAGATGTATGAATATGGCAACTCAGGGAAGGCCCGTTGATTATATTAATGCTCATGGAACCTCCACTCCTGTGGGAGACATGATTGAATTAAAAGGTATAAGAGAAGTTTTTGGTGATAATGTTCCTCCAACAAGTTCCACAAAGTCCTTAACTGGTCACTCACTTGGTGCTACTGGCGTACAGGAAGCTGTTTACTCTCTTTTAATGATGGAAAATGATTTTATGGTTGAGTCCGCTAATATTTCAAACCTAGATGAAAAGGCTGAAGGAATGAATATTCTTCGAGAGAATAAAAATGATGTTAAAATTAATTCTATCCTATCAAATAGTTTTGGTTTTGGTGGAACCAATGCCTCTATCTACCTAACTAGTTATAATGACTAAGATTTTAGAAGGTAAAAAGGGATTAGTTGTAGGCATCGCTAATGATCACTCTATTGCTTGGGGTATTGCAAAGTCTTTAAGTGATGAGGGTGCAAGTATGTACTTAACTTATCAAAATGACTCTATAAAAAAAAGAGTTGAGCCCCTGTCTGAGAAAATTAATTGCCTTGGAATTATGCCCTGCGATGTATCTGACACCTCCTCTCTTGAAAGTGTTCGTGATGGAATTAATGGTAATATAGATTTTTTTGTTCATGCTGTCGCCTATTCAGATAAAAATGAACTGTCTGGAAAGTATTTAAATACTTCCAAAGAAAACTTTCTCAAAACTCTACATATTTCTGCATACTCTTTAACCGAGATGATAAGATTGTTCTCCCCAAAGATGAACGACGGCGCTTCTATCATGGCACTAACTTATTATGGATCAACAAGATATATGCAAAGTTATAATGTAATGGGCGTTGCAAAGGCTGCGTTAGAAACTTCGATAAGGTATCTTTCTGTTGATATGGGTGACAGAGGAATAAGGGTTAATGCGATTTCAGCAGGCCCAATGAGAACTCTAGCGGGTGCTGTTATTAATAAATCAAGAAAGATATATAATTATACAATTGAAAACTCCCCTATTAAAAAACCATTATCGTTAGAGGATATTGGGAAGTCATCAGTTTACTTGATGAGCGACCTCTCAAAAGGTGTGACAGGAGAAATACTTTACGTAGATAATGGCTATAATAATGTTGGGATGAGTATCCAAGAACTATAAGGCTATTTTTTCTTGAAATATTTTTTTTTAAACTTCCTATAAGACTTCTTAGATTTTTTTCTTCTTGAATCTGATTTACTTTTTGGTGCAGGGGCATTTGGATTAATTAATTTTCCAATAGCATTCCAATTTTTTTTATCACCTTCTGTTAAAAAAGTTAAAGCTCTTCCCTTTGCTCCAGCTCTAGCAGTTCTTCCAATACGGTGAATGTAATCCTCTGGGTTTTGAGGAATATCGTAGTTAATTACATGTTCTATGTGGGGTATATCAAGACCTCTTGCTGCTACATCAGTTGCTACTAAAATTTGAAACCTGTTTTTTCTAAATTTTAAAATTACTTTTTCTCTTTTACTTTGGCGAAGATCCCCATGAATAGCTTCAGCGTTAAATTTATCTTTTCTAAGCTTTAAGGCTATTTTATCAGCACTTCTTTTTGTTTTCACAAAAAGAACTACGGATCCATTTATTTCAAGTAATTCTAATTTTAAATGTTCAAATTTTTCTTTTTGGTTAACGTTTTTAATCTCTTGTTTGATATTTGTTAAGGGAGTGTTTTCTTCTCCCACATTTACTCTCTGGGGATTGGTCATAAAATTTTTTGCTATATCAGATATTTTTTTTGGCAGAGTTGCAGAAAATAATAGTGTTTGATGAGAAGGTAGTTTTTCGATGATAGATTTAATCTCATCTACAAACCCCATGTCCAACATGCGATCAGTTTCATCTAAGACTAAAAAATTAAATTTTGACAATTTTAAACTTTTTCGACGTATATGGTCGTGAATACGCCCTGGTGTTCCTACAACTAATCTTGCTTTCTTTAATTGTTTTAACTGTTTTTGGATAGAGTCACCTCCAATAATTACGGCTGTATCTATTATATTTTTCATTGATGTAAGGTCCTTTAAGGCACTTGAAACCTGTAAAGCTAACTCTCTAGTTGGTGTGAGAATAATTGCGTAACTATCCTTATCCAAAGTAAGATGATTAATTAATGGAATTCCAAAAGCATATGTTTTACCAGTTCCAGTTTGTGCTGTACCCAATATATCATTTCCTTCAAGGGCCAAAGGAATAGAAATTTTTTGAATTGGCGTTGGTTTAATTAACTTTAATTTTTTTATGGCATCTAACACCAATAGTGAAATAGATAAATCAGAAAATTTTTGCATGCTTTTTTATCAGAGAGTGTTTGAGAACTATAAGATGAGATCTAGTATCACGAATTAGATGTTCTACCTAGTTAATAATAAATAAGCTATTTATCTTTGAGTGTAGGTATAAGACTAATAGCGCAGATAAATTTAAATATCTGCGCTAGAAATAAATTTTAGACTTCTTTCATGCTGAGTTTTACCTTACCAGCACGATCAACGTCGAGTACTTTCACTTGCACTTCTTGGCCTTCTGATAAAACATCAGATACATTCTCTACTCTTTTTTGAGAGATTTGAGAGACGTGTAGTAAACCATCACGAGCGCCCATAAAGTTAACAAAGGCACCAAACTCAACGATTTTTACAACTTTACCATTGTATACCTTGCCTATTTCAGGCTCAGCGACGATGTCCTCAACCATTTGTTTTGCAGTATTAATAGACTCTTCATTGCTAGATGCAATTTTGACAATACCGTCATCGTTGACTTCAAGTTTTGCTCCTGAGACCTCTACAATATTTCTGATCACTTTTCCACCAGACCCAATAACATCTTTAATCTTAGCTTTATCGATAGAAATAGAAATTACCTGAGGTGCATGCTTTGAGAACTTAGTACGAGCTTCTGGTAAAGCTTCTGACATAATTCCTATTATGTGTTTTCTTCCACCTGATGCTTGATTTAAAGCTATCTCCATGATTTCTTTTGTTATGCTTGTAATTTTAATATCCATTTGAAGTGAAGTAATACCGTCCATGGTGCCTGCCACTTTAAAGTCCATATCACCTAAGTGATCTTCATCACCAAGGATATCGCTCAACACAACAAAGTCATCGCCCTCTTTGATTAGTCCCATGGCAATTCCACCAATATGTTTTTTAATGGGAACACCTGCTGCCATTAAAGCAAGAGATGAGCCACATACGGTAGCCATAGAACTAGAGCCATTTGATTCAGTTATCTCAGAGACCAATCGAAGCGTATAAGGAAAATCCTCTTTTGTCGGTAACATCGGATGAACTGCTCTCCATGCTAGCTTACCATGACCTATCTCTCTTCTACCCGTTGAACCCATTCTTCCAACCTCTCCAACTGAGTATGGGGGGAAGTTGTAATGCAACATAAAATGTTGTTTGTGCATAGGGTCAAGAGAGTCAATCATTTGTTCATCGTCTCCTGTGCCAAGGGTTGTAACAACTATTGCTTGGGTTTCTCCTCTAGTAAATAAACAAGAACCATGAGCTCTAGGGAGAAGGTCTAATTCGCAAGTAATTTTTCTGACCTCATCAAGTTTTCTACCATCAATTCGATTTTTATTTTTGATGATGTCACCACGTACAACATCTTTTTCAATATTTTTAATAATAGTAGTGGCGGCTAATACTTGATCATCTTCAACGTTATCTATAATTGAAGATCTGATTTCGTCTAACTTCTGACTTCTTTCTTGTTTATCAACAAGACCATAAGCCTCTTTAATCGGATCTGCAATTTTTGAGGCAATATCCTTTTGAAGACCCTCATAAAAGTCAGGTAATGAAGGTACATCAAATTTTTTGATCTCTGTCATTCCAGCAAATTCATGAACTTCTTTTATAAAAGTTTGATAAAAATCGTGACCAAACATTACAGCCTCAAGCATAGTGCTTTCTGGAAGTTCTTTTGCTTCGGATTCAACCATTAAAACACCTTCTTCTGTCCCGGCCACAACTAAATCTAGAGCTGAATTTTCTAACTCTTCAATCGTTGGGTTAGCTACTAGCTTGCCATCAATATGACCAACTCGAGCGGCACCAAGTGTTCCTGCTACGGGCAGACCAGATATTGCAAGTGCAGCACCAGTTGCGTACATTGCGATTACATCTGGATCCACTGATCCATCATATGACAAAACTGTTAGTGTAACTTGAGTTTCATTTTTAAAATTTTTGTGAAAAAGAGGTCTAATAGGCCTATCAATTAATCGACAGATTAATGTCTCTCTTTCTGTTGGCCTTGCTTCTCTTTTGAAGAAACCTCCTGGAATTTTTCCAGAGGCATAATATTTTTCCTGATAATTAACTGTTAAAGGAAAAAAATCGATATCAGGTTTTTGTGTTTTGGCAGCACATATGTTTGCCATAACCATGGTTTCGCCACAAGTTACAACAACAGATGCATCTGCTTGCTTTGCAATTCGATTAGTTTCTAAAGTGATTTGTTGGTTACCCAACGTAAAAGTATGTTCTATTTTCATCTTCCTCTTTTCTACTTATTACACTAATTAAAAAGTATTTACTTTTTTCTTAGTTTTAGTTTATCTGCTACTTCTGAGTACTTTCCTACATTCCTCTTCTTTAAATACGCCATCAATCTATTTCTTTTACCAACCATCATCAGCAGACCTCTTCGAGAATGAAAATCTTTCTTATGTATTTTGATATGTTCTGTTAACAGATTAATTTTCTTTGTGAGAAAAAAAATTTGGGACTCTGGTGAACCAGTGTCATTATCAGCACGTGCTATATCGTTTATTTGTATTTCCGACATCAATACTCCTTTCAAAGCAAACATCATCTGACCAGGATGTCGCCCAGTTCAAATGGTAATCAGATTGCTATGTAAATCATTTATGCTCGAGAAATCAAGGATTTTTTCATAGGGAATAGCTTGATTTAAAGTAAAAGTCCCTATTTTCAGTCTTTTTATCATACTAGCATATGCAATATCCCCTAAAGAATTTGCAAACTCTTCTGCAAAAGCCCTCACATAAAATCCTGAATGACAATGCAACTCAACGTTCATTTTAGAGGTATTAGAGAGTAAAACTTTTAAACTCTGAACTGATACTTTTTTATAGCGGTCTTCAATTTTTTCATTTTTTCTAGCAAGCTCATAAAAATTCTTGCCATTTAATTTGTGAGCCGAAAAGTCTGGTATTTTTTGTTGATATGTTCCTATGTATTTTTTTAAGTGATTAACCCTGTCTATAGTTTTATGACCAATAGGGGTCATTTTTAAAAATCTTCCCTCTGAGTCTAAAGTGTTTGTTGAAGCACCAAATCGTATCTCAACTTCATAACTTTTTTGATACTGGTGTATGTTTGGTATTTTTTTAGTTGCTTTATTAATACCTATTAATAACAAACCAGAAGCAAGAGGGTCTAAGGTTCCTGCAAAACCAATTTTATTAAATGAATAAAGAAATTTTAATTTTCTTATAACTCCAAATGACTCTATGCCCTCTGGTTTATCTATAAGTAACCATCCACTACTAGGAAATTTTTCTTTCATTAAAAATTATAATTTATCAAGAAGCGATTGTACTTTTAAAGACTCTTGGAAAGATTGGTCGAATATTAGAGATAGCTTTGGAGTGTATTTACTTGTCAGAGTTCTTGCTATTAAGTTTTGTATTTCTCTGAGATAAAGTTTGTTAAATTCTTTAAATTCTGTCTCTGTAATATTATGAATAAGAAATATTTTTGCAAATCTTAGATCTTTACTAACTTTTACTTCAGTGATTTCAAAGCGAACAGTCGGAAATTTTATAAGATAATCTTTTTGGGTTACGAGATATTCGGAGACAAGCCTTTTAATTGAAAGTTCAACTTTTTTGGTTCGAAAACTTGGCTTATTGTCCACACTACAATTCTTTTTGAACTTCCTTAGTTATGTAAAATTCAATTTCATCTTTTTCTAAAATATCTGAGTAATCTTTAAATGAGATACCGCACTCATAATTTTCTCTGACCTCTTTAACGTCATCTTTAAATCGTTTCAGGGTTCCGACTTCTCCCTCATGGATAATCTTCCCTTCTCTAACAAGCCTGATTTTGGCTGAGTTTTGAACTATTCCATCAGTAACAAAGCAACCAGCTATGGTGCCAAACTTTGAAGATTTGAAAGTATCGCGAACTTCAGCGTGACCAATAATCTCCTCTTTAGTGTCAGGAGTGAGAAGACCAGAGAGCATTTTTTTCATATCATCGATTAATTCATAAATAATAGAATAATATCTAATGTCTACCTTATCGCGTTTTGCTATTGTTCGGGCTTGAGGAATAGCTCTGATATTAAAACCAATTACTAATCCTTGAGCAGAACTCGCTAAGCTCACATCACTTTCATTAATTGCACCAATTGAATTATGGACAACATTAATTTTAACTTCTTCATTACCCACTTTTTCTAAGGAAGAAACTATTGCTTCAAGAGAGCCTTGAACGTCTGCTTTAACAATAATTGGAAGTTTTTTCATGTCTCCCTTCGATACATTCGCCATCATTTCTTCTAATGAAGATTTTTTTACTGACTCAGTGTTTTCTAGTTTTTTTTGTTCTTTTACTTTTTCTGTAATATCTTTTGCAATATCTTCATTAGGCATAACATAAACTGTGTCGCCTGCTTGAGGGACTGAGTCAAAGCCCAACACTTCAATCGGCATACCTGGATTTGCAGATTTAATTCTGCTTCCATTCTCATCGAGTAAGGCTCTCACTCTTCCAAAGGCTGAACCACAGGTAAAATGATCCCCTTCCTTAAAAGTTCCATTTTTTACTATTACTGTTGCAACCGGTCCTTTACCTGTTTCAATTTTAGACTCAACAACTATTGCTTCAGCAAGTTTATCATGCTCGACGTTAAGGTCTAAAATTTCAACTTGTAATAAAATATTGTCTAGTAATTTTTCTAAGTTTGTTTTTTTGATGGCAGATATCTCTGTTTCTAGTACATCACCACTGTAACTTTCTACGACCACTTCGTGTGTTAACAAATCATTTCTAACAATGCTTGGGTCGACATCTGGTAAGTCCATTTTATTAATGGCAAGAACGATCGGCACTTTAGCTGCTTTGGCATGTGAAATAGCCTCAATTGTTTGAGGTTTTACACTGTCGTTAGCAGCCACTACTAAAACAACAAGGTCCGTTAAATTAGCACCTCGCGAGCGGATATTTGAAAAGGCTGCGTGACCGGGTGTATCTAAAAATGTGATGGGATTATTTTTATGTTGAATTTGATAGGCGCCAATATGTTGGGTAATACCACCTGACTCTTTTGAGGTAACATTGGTATTTCTGAGTGCATCCAATAATGATGTTTTGCCATGATCAACGTGGCCCATGACAGTTACGATTGGGGGCCTTGGTAAAATTTTAGAATTTTTAGTTTTTTGATGATTTGCAATTTCATCTTTTAGACTAATTGCCTCTGCTCTTTTAGGAGTGTGTCCTAATTCTGTAACAATTAATTCGGCCGTATCACCATCAATATATTGATTAGCTGTAGCCATAATCCCACTTTTCATTAAAGCTTTTACAACGTCTCCTGTTTTTTCGGACATTCTACTAGCTAATTCTTGAACAGAGATTTTGACAGGAATGTCAACTTCACGAACGATTTTTTGAGAGCTAGTTAGGTTTGGTTTATATTTAGTTTTTTGTTTTTCTCTATTTCTTTTTGTTTTTGCCAGACTCGGCATTTTTTCATAATCAGGCTCTTCGTCTAAAAGGTTGTTAACTGAAATAGATGATAGTTTTTTTTGAAATGCGGTTGTATTGAGAGTAAGTTTTTTTCTAGGCGCAGCAGAGCCTGCAGGGGCGGGTGTGGCAGGTTTGCTTGTTGTTGTTGGTTTTGTGTTCTTAGTCTCTTTTGTCATTCAAAAAATTTAGCTATTAAGAAAAATCTCCCTAGCGTCCATAATAATTTTTTCAGCAGCAGACTTTTCAACTCTTTTTTGGAGTATGCCCTCTTTACCAACTAGTTCATCAGTTGCTAAATCAGCAAGGTCTTGACGAGAAAAAATATTATTTTCTATCAAAGTAGCTAAAATTTTATTATCAAACTCTGATATCCCTTTAATGTAATCATCTAAATTTGAAGCTTGGATTAATTTTTCAAGTTCTGCTTTTTCATTTTCCATAAACTGTGTTGCACGAGCATATATCTCAGCTGCAAGTTCATTATCAAAGCCTTCAATTTTTTCTATGTCTTGGATTGATGCGTTCGCTATTTTTTCTATGCTTGAGTATCCCTCAACCGCCAGTAATTGTGCGATCATGTCTTCGAGGTCGAGCTTTTCAGCAAAAAGAGATGTAATTTTTTTAAATTCTTCTTGTCTTCTCTCGGCGTCTTCTTTTTCTGTTAATATATCAATTTCTAAATTAGTTAAAATTGAGGCTAATTTAACATTTTGGCCTCTTCTACCGATAGCGATGCTGAGTTGATCCTCAGGTAAAACAATCTCTACGCGATTAGAGTCTTCAAACTCATTGACTTTTGCAACTTGTGCAGGAGCGATAGCGTTTTGAACATACATCGACTTTAATTCATTCCAATTTACAATATCAATCTTTTCCCCTTGTAATTCATTAACAATAGCTTGGACTCTAGAGCCTCTCATACCTACGCATGCTCCAACAGGATCGATGGACTTATCATTTGCTCGAACTGTAATCTTTCCTCTACTGCCCGGGTCTCTTGCAACAGATAGAATTTCTATTTGACCTTCATAAATTTCAGGGACTTCTTGTTCAAATAATTTTGCCATAAATTGAGGATGTGTTCTTGATAGAAAGATTTGATGACCTTTAGCTTCTTCTTTGATATCAAAAAAATAAGCTCTAATACGATCTCCATTTTTAAAATTTTCCCTTGGTATAAGTTCATCTTTCCTCAAAAATCCTTCTGCTTTACCAAGGTCAACAATTATATTTCCAAATTCAATTCTTTTAACAATTCCTGATAGGACTTCTCCAACACGGTCTTTGAAGTCATTAAACTGTCTACTTTTTTCTGCCTCTCTGACTCTTGAATAAATTACTTGTCTTGCCATGTTGGCTGTAACTCGTCCAAAATTAACTGAAGGCAAAGGAATTGTTATTTGTTTTCCAACTTCTGTATTAGCATCATACTTTTTTGCATGATCTAATAAAATTTGATTAGACTGTAAAACAGGGTCAATTGTTTCAACTACATCTTTAATATGGGATAAACTGATATTACCAGTCATTCGATCAATCACTGCTTTGATATTATTATCCATACCATATTTTGACTTTCCAATTATTTCAAAAGACTCCTCAAGAGCCTTCATGACTATGTCCATTTCGATGCCCTTCTCTTGTGAGACGACTTCGGCAATTTTTAATATTTCTGTGTTATTTAGCATTATCTTTTCTAGTTAAAAAAAAAGGCGGGATAACCCACCTCCTCATTGTTGGTTAATAATTTTTAAGAACGCTAAAATAGAATAATTTATGATTTTTGTCTAAGGCTTTTTTCTCAAATTTAGT
>OZSS01000263.1_pt1 | contig 24559 bp, 24 predicted proteins | sample 1779911 | NCBI WGS metagenome assembly OZSS01 (sample SAMEA2603589, study PRJEB24840) | metagenome | biome: Water; feature: Photic zone; material: Seawater sample | place: Mediterranean Sea | collected 2013-11-12 | depth 10 m
TTTTAAAGGAGTATTTTCGTTGTCATTCTTTGCATCGGTTGCCTTTTTTCTTCTTCCTAACATAGAGCCTATTGCAGGGGCAAAAATAAGTGCATATGCCAGTGATGCCGCCAGAACTGCAAACACAGTTATGGGCAAGTACCTCATAAATTTACCTGATATGCCAGGCCAAATCATGAGAGGTGAAAAAGCAGCCAATGTTGTTAGAACAGAAGCAAAAACTGGAGCAAACATTCTCTGCGCTGCATTCATGTAAGCTTCTTTTCTCGTTTGGCCTTCATCAATTAATTTGTCTGCGTATTCAACTACAACAATAGCTCCATCAATTAGCATGCCAAGCCCCAGCAACATACCAAACATGACAAGGAAATTAAACTCAAAGCCCATGAAGTACCACAGTACCCCAAAAGCAGTTAGAAAAGAGAATGGTATTGCTATGCCAACAATTAAACCATTTCTAAGTCCTAAAGCTGCTACAACAAGCAACATAACCAAGATCACTGCTGTAATAATATTGCCCTGCAATTCGCTGACCATATCTGCTGCAAACTTTGTTGTATCAAGTCCTGGAGTAATAACCAATGAATCTGGATACTCACTTTCTATAAGCTCAATTTCTTTCTTCACTGCATTAGCAATATCAAGCTCATTAAAGCCAGTGCGTTTTGATATATTAAGAGAAATTGAATCAAATCCATTGACTCTGGAAAAAGATGTAGGATCTTTGAATGTACGTTTTATATCCGCAACGTCACCAAGGGTAACTACTTTTGATCCAGATGCCTTGATTGGTAAATTAAAAACGTCTTGTCTTGTTTCAAAAACACTAGGAATTTCAACTGCAAACTTTCCAGACCCAGTATCTTGAAAACCTGCTGGTATTAGAACGTTATTATTTCTAACTGCTCCAGCTATTTCTCCAAGACTTACTCCTAAGCTCTCCAGTTTAGATTTTGAAACCTCAACTTCAAGAAGCTCCTCTGGGACGCCACCAATTTCAACGCCCAACACTCCGGGTATTTTTTCAAATCGTTCTTGTATGTCTGTGGCTATTGAGTAGCCAATTCTTAGGTTTGAAAACCCATACAAGCTATAAACTAGGATAGGCATATCGTTATCAGCTGCTTCTCTTACAATAGGATCTTCAGCTTCAGGAGGAAGTTGGTTTCTAACTTCGCTTACCGCTCTTTCAACATCTAAAATTGCTTGATCGATGTCATAGTCAACATCATATTGAATCTGCAATGTTGTAATACTTTGAGAGTTTGTTGATCTAACTTCTTCAGCGCCTTCAAGTCTTAGAAACCTATTTTCCATTGGTTTGGCAACCAATCGAGACATGTCTTCTGGTGATGCTCCTTCAAGAAAAACACTTACAAAAACCCATGGGAAAGTAATATTTGGGTTGGAAGCAATTGGCATTGCTGCTCTTCCAAGTGAGCCCATGATTACAAGGAACACCATGATTAATAGTGTTGTTCTAAATTTGCCTACTGCTGTTGAAACAATTCCCATAATCTAGCGTGAAACAGAATTTACTTCTTCTCCCTCTTTAACAAAACCTTGTCCAGCAACAACAATGTTAGCTTCTTCAGGCAAGCCTGTTACCCATGCACCAGCCACCGTATCAATTAAGATTTGGACCGTATAAATTCTAATTACACTGTTCAGCACAGTTGCCAAAGCAACATCACCATTATCTGCCAGAAGAAAGGCAGAAGTTGGAATGAAATGAGCTTTTTGGCTATCTGTAAAAATTGTCATTTCTCCTGTTAAGCCATCTTTAACAGAGCTTTGTTCATTGGGTAATTCAGACTCAACTCTAAATGTTCTTGTTTGTGAATCAGCAGTGGAAGCTACAAATGTAACAGCAGTTTCAAACTCCTCTCCTGATATCAATTTTATTTTAACTGGTTGTCCTGGTTTTATTTTTGAAACCACAAGTTCAGAAACATTTCCAACAATTTTCAAAGGTGAAAGAGAAACCAGCGAGGCACAAATCTGCCCATTTTGAAGAAGTTGCCCCTCTTTTGCTAAATTATCAACAAAGCCACCAAAGGGCGCTGCAATATTTGTTCGTTCGAGAGCAATGCGAGCTTGTTCAAAAGTTGTTTCTGCTGCCACCAATGATGATTGAGATGAAAGACCTTTTTTACTAAGTTCTTTTGCAGAATTAAATCCAATTTCAGCTCTTTTAAAGTTTGCTAACCGTTCGCCTGAATCAAGCTGGCAAATTACCTCTCCCTCGTTGACATAATCACCATCTTTGAAACCAATATTGACTACTTTTTCAGAGGTTTGTGATCTGATATCGACTTTTGAGAATGCCTTAGTTTCACTTTTAACATTGATTGGTAAACTGAAATCACTTGCAACTGATTCGTTTACAACAACTGTCTGAACTTCTTTTGTTAGAACTTGAGTCTTTTCAGGTTGTGGAGCGAAATAACCCTGTATCCAGTAAAGAACTACGATCGATAATAGTAGTGCTGATGCCCTTAAATTTTTTTTATTCATTTTTAAATCTTATATTTGTTTCTTAATTTTGATAACGCTGCATTATCACCTTTATTTTCAGACGTATCAGTCTCATCGTATGGGTTATAAAAGTCAAATTTTTGTGTATGTTCTTTTGACATATCTTCAAGGGTAAAGTTCGATTTTCTTTTGATAAAATCAAGAAACTTTACATCCCAAGATACGAATGCTCTGCCATCCTCCTTCCAATAAAGGATAAATTCTGGCAAATATTGATCAACAAACTCTTTCTCTATACCAGTCATTTGAATAATATCCATACAATCATCAGATGGGTACCAGTCACTATCAATGGTTGAAGGCTCATTTTTGGTGTGTATTTCAGCAGAATGTTGAGCCCATTTTAATCGGACATGCTCAATAAACTTTGAATTATATGAAACCAATGTGCCTGGTCTCTCGGTCCAATAAACAATAAATTCTGGAATGAGCTCATTAATAAAGTCCACATTAATACCTGAACGAGTTAATATTTCGACAACATCTTCAGATGGTTGCCAAGTGTTGTCGACATTTGCTCGAGAAGTTGTTTTGTTGTTGATCTGCAAGACCTTTGATTTTGTATTTGATTCTTTAGAGATTCTTTTCTTATCGAGATCTACGTTTAAAAGTCCTTTTTGATGTAAATCTAAGAGATGTGAAATCAAATCTGTCTCTGTCCAGAATGGAAGGCCAGAAAAAACTTTTTCAAGCTTAATATAAGTTACAGTTTCATTATCTTTAATCCATTGAAGAATAATTGCGCCTTCAATCCCAACTGATTCTGCAATCTCTTTTTCAAATTTATAATACTTATCCAATTTCTCTTCTTTGTTTTACTGACTGTGATAAGTTCAAGAGCAGTTCCTTTGTTTCATCCCAACAAATACATGCATCTGTAATGCTCTTTCCATACTCAAGCTCATCTGAAATCTTTTGATTGCCTGCCTTTAGATGGCTCTCAATCATGACTCCAGCAATATGTTTGTTTCCCTCAGCTATTTGCTTGCATACTGATGCACAAACGACTTTTTGATTTTCATGATTTTTCTTACTGTTGCCATGGCTGCAATCAATCATTATGTTTTTATTTATCTCAGATGCATCTAGTTTCTCAATGCACGCATTCACATCTTCTTTCTCATAGTTTGGCTCTTTGCCGCCTCTGAGAATTATGTGTGTATCATCGTTACCTGATGTTTTGAAGATGGCAACTTTCCCTTGCTTTGTTGTTCCTAAAAAAACATGTTGATATTGGGCTGATTTAATGGCATCAACAGCTACTTTCACATCACCATTGGTGGAATTTTTGATGCCTATCGGACAGGATAAACCAGATGTAAGCTCTCTATGGACTTGGCTTTCTGCTGTTCGTGCACCGATGGCTCCCCAACTTACTAAATCTGAAACATATTGAGGTGATATTAAATCAAGAAATTCTGTGCCAGTAGGCAGGCCGATATCAGCAATGTCCTTGAGTAGTTTTCTTGAAATTCTTAAACCCTCATTGATTTTGAATGAGTTATCTATTCTTGGATCATTAATCAATCCTTTCCATCCGATTGTTGTACGCGGTTTTTCAAAATAAACACGCATAACAATTACTATTTCATTTTCAACTTGGGCAGAAAACTCTTTTAACAGCTTTGCGTACTCAATTGCAGATAATGGGTCATGAATAGAACACGGACCAACTATCGCAATAATTCGATCGTCAAGGTTGTGCAAGACTCTACTAATGTTACGTCTGGCACCAAAAATCAGCTTGGAAGATTCCTTATCGAGGGGAATTTCTTTGGTTATTTCTTCAGGTGTAGATAGCTCTTCACGAGAGAGAATTCTGCTGTTGTCTGTTATGTACATCATTTTTAAAATTTGAGCAGTCAATTTTACAACATAGTCACCCAAGTTATTAGCAAAATTTGGAAAGAAACAATATAAAAAAAACTATTGTGTTAAAAACACAATATTTAGTATTTATTTTCATTTACGGCTACAATATCTAGTGTATGTCAGCATTACAAGAAATTGAGCTTCCAAAGGTAAAAGGGAATCCAGTCGATCAATTGCCTGAAAATTTGTATGTGCCTCCAAAAGCATTGTTGCTTTTGCTAGATGTTTTTTCAGGCCCAATGGATTTCTTGTTATACCTAATACAAAGAAAAAACCTAGATATTTTAGAAGTTAATCTTGTAGAAATTACTGATCAATACATTGCTTATATTGAATTAATGGATGATTTTGAGTATGAGCTTGCTGGTGATTATTTAGCAATGGCAGCTTATCTTGCAGAAATTAAATCTAGAATCCTCCTACCGAGAGAGGAAGAAAATGAGGATGAAGAATCAGATCCAAAAGCAGAGCTCATAAGACGTTTGCAAGAATATAAGAGATTTAAAGAGGCTTCGATTACACTTGATGAGCTTCCTCGTATTGATAGGGATATTTTTTCAGCAAATGCAAAAATGCCTGAGTTTGAGCTTCCAAAACCTAAAAACAACTACAACAAAAATGATCTAGCTTTTGCACTGCAGTCAATGTTGGATGAAATGGTTCGCCTTTCAAGCCATAAAGTTAAGCTTGAAAATATAACCGTGGAGGCAAAAATGAAACTGTTGCTCGACAGTCTCAAGGAAAGAGATTTTATTTCTTTGCCAGAATTAATTCTCAAGGGCGAATCAAAACTTGCAGTCTCTGTCATACTTTCGGCTGCGTTGGAATTAAATAGAAAAGGTTATGTGGAAATTGTTCAAGCCGAACAATTTGGAGAGATTTATTTTAAAGGCTCAGAGGAGGTAGTTCATTAATGGAACTAAAAAATAGAATTGAGGCAATACTTCTTGCAGCAAATAGAGCATTAACACTCAAAGACATATGTGAGCTACTTGAAATTGATAATAGCGAACATGAGTCTGAGGTTATGAATTCAATTTATAAGTTAAAAGATGAGTTTGCTGATAAACCTTATGAACTAGTTGAAGTTTCAAGCGGGTATCGTGTGCAAATACATCATGATTTTGCTGGAGATATAGCAAAACTTTGGGAAGTTAAGCCATTGAGGCTTTCAAGAGCAACATTGGAAACTCTCTCCATTATTACCTATATGCAGCCAGTAACCAGAGGTGATATTGAGGACATTAGAGGGGTTAATGTAGCCACCAATGTGATTAAGCTATTGCTTGATCAGGGATGGATTAAAATTAAAGGGTATAGAGATGTGCCGGGTAGACCAGCACTTTTCATCACCACACAAAAATTCCTTGATGATTTCGCAATGAAAACTCTATCTGATTTGCCAGAGCTGCCAGATCTACCTGAGATAGAATCAATAACACCAGAACTTTCCCTGCAAAATGAACCAGCAGAGCAAGAAGCTCCAAAATCCTAAGGAAAAAGTTTCCAAATATCTTGCAAATATTGGTTTTGCATCAAGAAGAGGTATTGCAAACTTATTTAGCGAAAAAACAATTTTGCTAAATGGAAAGAAAGCGAAACAAGCAGATCTTCTGAAAGATGGCGATACCCTAACTATCGATGGTGAAGATCATATTGTTGACTTAAACCCTGAAACAGAAGTTCTCATATACCATAAGCCGACTGGACAAGTCTGCTCAAATGTACCGACAGAAAAAAATGATAGTGTTTTCAGCCACATACCCCCACGTAAAAAAGGCAAATGGATCATGGTGGGGCGTCTTGATGTAAATACTTCAGGGTTATTGGTGTTTTCTAACAACGGTGATTTTGTAAATTTCCTATCACACCCAAGCAGCAGAATTGATAGAGAATACCTTTGCAGAGTCTATGGTGACATCACAGATAAAAAAATTGAAAACGTTATGAAAGGCGTAAATATTAATGGAGAAAAATCTTCCTTTTCAGACGTAGTAGCTGTAAAAAAGATTTCAAAATCAAAAAACCATTGGTTTTATGTTTGTTTATTTACTGGGAAGAATAGAGAAGTTAGAAAGATTTGGAGTTCCCAAAAATTAACTGTAAATAGACTAATGAGATTGAGATATGGGCCAATAATTATGCCTGAAAACTTAAAACCAGGTGGTTGGAAAAAGTTTTCAAAAAATGAAGTTAGCAAATTGCAAAACTTATTAAAAGTTCAATAAATTTTTATTTCTGCAACAACAGGAAAGTGGTCGGACACACCATAAAGACCCTTGGCATTGAAACGTAATGGACTTCCATTATCTCTTGTTTGAATATCAGCTGTAATTATCTCAACACTGTCTTTAGTAAATTTTGAATTTCTATTTTTCTTGAGCATTACTGCATCAAGAAAAGACCATCTATCATCTTGGAAGTAATAGTTTGTGCCTTTGCATTCTGCACATTGATCTAAATGCGAAATATACCAAGTCTTATTAAGTTTTCCATATAGATTCGCTTCAGCATCTTCAAGAGAAGTTATATTAAAATCACCAAGGGCAATGTTTACTCTATCATTTCTTGCTGAAAGCTGATTGAGAGTCGCCAAAGCATCTACCCTCATAAATCTTGGGTTGTAAGGAGCAGGAAAGTGAACATTGAAGATTGAAATTTCCTTATCGCCAACATTAAAAACGCCTTCAAGGATTGGGCGAGTATCGCCTATCTGTTCTTTTGTGCCTCCAGTAAATTTAATAGGGTGTAACCGAGAGTTGAGGATTTCATATTTTGAAATGAATGCATTATCAATACCACGCTTATCATTCCCCTCTACAAGAGAATAATATTTATAACCATGGGGCTCTAGAAGCTCAAAGAGACGTTTGAGAATATTTAAATTTTCTATTTCTTGGAACCCAATTATGTCTGGACCGTGAGCATTAAATGAGAGGATGACTTTTGCTGTTGCATTAAGCTTGTAGTTAATTACCTCATCGTTCCAGTCCATTTGTAAGCAATCATCTCTCCATCTTTGATATCTCATTTTATTGCAATTGTTGATATGCATCTTAGATGTTTTCATTGAAACTGGAAGGTAAGTTTCATCTTCTTTGTTGGGATCATCTAGATTGTCAAACATATTTTCGACATTAAATGTCATAACGGTAAATGTCTTGGCAGCCAAGTTATCAGCTGAAAGCAATGCAAAAAATATGACAAATGTTTTTAGCAGGTTACTCATGTTCTATTTTCCATTCTGTTATTGTATCTGATCTTATATCACGCCATGCATTCTTATCTAATGACCAAACCATTATGGTATCGCTTGAAGAATCAACATTTAGTGGATTAGTAACATTTGGAATTAGTTCAGGGTTAAGGGTTGATGGCATTACGCGAATTTCACCTGAATCTATCTTTCTAAATGAAATGATTACAACCCCTTTTTTAAGCGCTTCAATAAGTTTATTCATGATAATCAAACATAATACCAGTTTCAGTGCAGTTATCAGAGAGCAACCATAGATAATCAGATGAAATTTCAGCAGGTGTTTTTAGAGACGCTGGATCCTCAGCAGGAAATGCTTGTGCTCGCATGTTTGTTCTTGTTGGGCCAGGATTGTAAGAATTTATTCGCATATCATTTTCGTACTCATCAGCAAGGCATTGCATAAGGCCTTCAACAGCAAATTTAGATATGGAATAACTTGTCCAAAAAGCTCTTCCTTTTCTTCCAACACCAGAAGAAGTAAAAACTACAGATGGATCATCTGATTGAAAAAGTAGGGGCAATAAAAGCTGAGTTAAAAGAAAGTTACTTTCAAAATTTATTTCCATTACAGATTTAAGTTGTTGCAAAGAGGTATTTATCAACGGTGATAAGTAACCAAGCACGCCTGCGATGTGAGCAACACCATCAATACGATCATAGTTTTCATATAAGCTATCAGCTAATTGTTTGTAGTCTTTTTCTTTAGCTTTAGTGAAGTCAAATTCTACAACAAGGGGTTCGATATTATTGTTTTGGACTATTTCATCTTGCAAGGCATACAATTTGTGAACATCTTTTGATAACAAAATAAGATTTGCGCCTGCTTTTGCAGCATCGAGGGCAACTTGTTTTCCAATCCCTGAACCTGCACCAGTAATCAAGATGTTTCTACCTTTCAAGGTATCAGCATGGAACTCAAAATCTGGAACTTTCTTCATAAAATCTCAATAATGTCATCAATTTTATCAACTAAGAAATCAGCCTTCCAAAATTCAGGAGGTTTTTCGTAGTATCCATAAGTGCACCCAATTGTTTTAAGGCCAGCATTTATGCCTGTTTGAATATCTCTTTCATGATCACCAACGTAAAACGAGCTTTCTGGACAACCATCTAGTATTTCTAATGCTTTATAAATTCCTTCAGGACTTGGTTTTGCCTTTTTCAAAGAATCAGGACAGATCACAGCATTTGTCATTTTGTCCAAATCCAACTTCTTAATGATAGGGAGGGTATATTGTTCAGGCTTGTTTGTCACAATCCCCCATGGAATTTCTTTACTAGCTAAAAACTCGATAAGTTCTTTAGCTCCATCATATAAAACTAAATCGTTTGTAAAAACCTCTTGATACATATCTAAAAATTTGGATTTTAGGCGATCAATATCATTTTGATCTCTATCTGGAAAACAATTTTGCAGTATTAAAGTTGCCCCACGGGAAGAAAATTCACGCACTGTTTCAAAATCCACCAAAGGCTCGCCCTCAATTTCTTTAAGCTGATTCACGATTTTATGGAAAGTTAAACCAGAATGTAAAAGAGTGCCATCCAGATCGAATAGGACTGATTTATTTTTTTGTTGCATGAATTATGTAGTTTACAGACGAATCATCGGTTAATTTAACGATGTCAAAAAGTGGCAGATACGACATGCCTCTTACTTCTTCAAAACTAAGCGATGCATCATCTATGTATTTCTTTAACTCTGAAGGTTTGATTAATTTATCGTAATCATGGGTTCCTTGAGGAAGGATATTCAAGATATATTCTGCGCCTAGGATAGCAAAAACAAAGGACTTAAGGTTTCTATTAATCGTGGAAAAGAATATATGGCCACCATCTTTAGTAAGCTTGGCACAATCCTTAACTATTTCCGCTGGGTCAGGAACATGTTCAAGCATTTCTAAGCAAGTAACAACATCATATCGTTCGCCCTCTTGTGCAAGTTCACCTGAGCTTATCTTGCGATAGTTAATGCCTAATTGAGATTTTGTTTCCCTAATTCTGGCTACACTTAAAGGCCCATCGGCAAGATCTATTGCAGTGACGTTGGCACCTTTTTTAGCTAGAGCCTCTGAAAGTATTCCGCCACCACATCCGATATCAAGCACCCTTGAATCTCTTAAAGCAATTTTTTTCTCAATATACTCTGCTCTAAGCGGGTTAATGAGATGCAACGGTTTAAATTTACCATTAGGATCCCACCACTGGTCAGCAAGTTCAGTAAATTTATCTAATTCTAATTGATCAAAATTTTCCATCAGTTAAAGTATATCTTTAGAACGTATTTATTGTGTTTAAAATAAAATTATGATTTTAGGGGCCATTTCACCAAAAAGCGACAAAGATCGCAGATCAACCTTACACCCAAACAGCATAAAACCATTAAAAGATATGGGTATAGAAATATTTTTTGAAAGAGGTTTAGGAGAAGGCATTGATGTAAGTGACGAAGAAATGCAAAAAAATGGCGCACTACCTGCAAGCAGGGAAGATTGTCTGTCACGTTCCGATGTTATTTTTTCATCTGAACCTATTTCTTCAGACGAAATTGCAAGAATTAAAAAAAATGCTTTAGTTGTTGGATTGCTTGAACCATTTTCAGAAAAAGAACAGCTTCATAATTTTGCTAAAGCAAATGTTTCTGCATTAAGCATGGAGTTTATTCCGAGAATAACCAGGGCTCAAAAAATGGATGTGCTTAGCAGTCAGTCAAACTTAGCCGGGTACGTTTCAGTCATAGAGTCAGCCAAACATCTCAAATCAGCATTACCAATGATGATGACAGCTGCGGGAACATTAAAGCCTGCAACAGTATTTGTTATAGGGGTCGGAGTAGCTGGTCTTCAAGCAATAGCAACAGCAAAAAGGCTTGGAGCAAAAGTAGAAGCTTTTGATACGCGTCCTGTTGTGGAAGAACAAGTTAAATCCCTAGGCGCCAAGTTTGTGAAAATTGATCTTGGTGATACAGGACAAACTGAGCAAGGGTACGCGCAAGAATTGACGGAAGAGCAAATAAAAAAACAAAAAGATTTGCAAAGTGAAGTCTGCTCTAAATCAGATATTGTTATAACAACAGCGCAGCTCTTTGGCAGGCCTGCGCCACGATTAATAGATAGCGCTACGATAAAAAAAATGAAACCAGGAAGTGTAATTTTTGATATGGCTGTTGAGAGTGGTGGAAATGTTGAAGGATCAGTGCCTGATGAAATAGTAGAAACAAATGGTGTGAAAATAATTGGCTTAACCAACTTGGCTTCGTATGTTGCAGATCATGCTTCATATGCTTTAAGTAATAACTTAGTTAATTTCATTACTGATTTTTATGACCAAGAAAAAAAATCAATGAATTTAGATATGTCAGATGAAATAATTAGCTCGGCACTATTAGTGCAGAATGGAGAGGTCATTAAGGAGATGTTTAAGTAATGGAAATATATCTGCTTTTATTTTTTATTTTAATATTGGCAATTTTTTTAGGGTTGGAGTTAATCTCAAAAATACCTAGCACCCTACACACTCCTTTAATGTCAGGAGCAAACGCTATTAGTGGCATAACATTGGTTGGTGCTTTGACATTGCAGACTGATGGTACCTTGCAAATGGTTTTAGCTTTTTGCGCAATTGCATTCGCCTCGATAAATGTTTTTGGTGGTTATTTAGTGACGAACAGAATGTTAAAAATGTTTAAAAAGAAATGATGGATTTTGATTTCACAATGCTACAACAGATAGGCTACATAGCTTCTGCAATTCTTTTTATTTATGGATTGAAGATGCTTTCTAGTGAATCATCGGCAGCCAAAGGGAATATGGTTTCTTCCTTTGGTATGTTGTTAGCTATTTTGGTTACCCTAATTGATGTAATTAATCCTTTGCTGATGTTAAGCGCTATATTGGTTGGTGGTTCAATAGGTGCAATCTTTGCTTTGCGAGTGAAAATGACATCGATACCAGAAATGGTGGCATTATTTAATGGTTTTGGAGGATTATCATCATATTTCTTAGCTTGGTCAGAGTTTAATAACCAAACTGAAATTTCATTAGTAATGACTCTTACCTACTTAACAATATTTATTGGCGGGATAACTTTTTCAGGGAGTTTAATCGCATTCTTTAAGTTATCTGAAGTTTTAAAGAATACAAGCAACTTTGTTAACTCTGCTTCAAGATGGATGTTAATTTTTGGATGTTCATTTGCACTACTATGCATTCTACAGATAGTTCTTAACGTATCAGGTTTGCTGATACTTGAGATGGATTTAATAAGAATACTTTTTGTCTGCTTTTTAATTGCTTCATTAATTACTGGCCTTGCATTTGTTTTACCAATTGGTGGTGGTGATATGCCAGTAGTCATATCCTTGCTGAATTCATTATCAGGTATTGCTGCAGCACTAGCAGGTATTATCATCACTAATACTGCACTGATCGTTGCAGGCTGTCTGGTTGGAGCTTCAGGTTTAGTCCTTACTCTAATAATGGCCAAATCAATGAACAGAACTCTCTATAATATTTTCTTCGTTGGATATGCAGCAAGCGGTAGCTCTGATGCAGAAATTGAGGGGGAAATTAAACCAATTACAGCGGAAGATGCATTTCTTGTTATTGAAGCAGCTAGATCTGTATTAATTGTTCCTGGATACGGAATGGCAGTTGCTCAAGCGCAGCATGTCGTTAAAGAACTTGGAGATTTGCTTGAAAATAATGATTGCGAAGTCAGCTATGGGATTCACCCAGTTGCTGGAAGGATGCCAGGTCATATGAATGTGCTCCTTGCTGAAGCAAATGTCTCTTATGACAATCTACTTGAGCCTAAAGATATTAACCCAAAGATGGAGATTGTTGATGTGGCAATTGTGATTGGAGCAAACGATGTTGTTAATCCTTCAGCTACCGAGCATCCTGGTAGTCCAATATATGGAATGCCAATTCTGGAAGTTTATAAAGCTAAAACTGTGATGGTTTTGAAGCGTTCAATGTCATCTGGATTCGCTGGGGTACAAAACCCATTATTCTTTAAAGAAAATTCAAGAATGCTTTTCGGAGATGCCAAAGAAAGTATCTCCAAATTAGTTGCAGAATTTAAGGAATAATAGGCGATTTCAACAAGTTGCTGTGATAAAATATTTCGGTGCAAGAGTTTGCTAAAGAAGTCCTTTCTGTTGACATCAAAGATGAGTTAAAAAAGTCCTATTTGGACTACGCTATGAGCGTGATCATCGGTCGTGCGTTGCCAGATGCAAGAGATGGAATGAAGCCAGTTCATCGAAGAATTCTTTATGCAATGCATAAACTTTCCAACACTTACAACAAACCAAATAAAAAGTCCGCTAGAGTCGTTGGCGATGTCATTGGTAAATATCATCCACATGGTGATACTGCTGTGTATGATGCCATCGTTCGTATGACCCAAAACTTCTCTTTGAGATATCCATTAATACAAGGACAAGGTAATTTTGGAAGCATTGATGGTGATTCAGCTGCTGCCATGAGATATACCGAAATCAGAATGCAAAAAATTACTGATCAAATCCTTGCTGATATTGAAAAAGAAACTGTTACATATTCACCTAATTATGATGGCACTGAAGATATACCTGATGTTCTTCCAACAAGGATACCTAACTTACTTATAAATGGTTCTTCAGGGATCGCGGTTGGAATGGCAACTAATATTCCTCCTCATAATCTAACCGAAGTCATCGATGCATGTTTGCATATTCTCGATAATCCTGAAACCACTGTTGATGACTTGTTAAAAATAGTCAAAGGGCCAGATTTTCCATTAGGTGGAATTATCACTGGGATCGATGGAATTGAGCAGGCATATAGAACTGGTCAAGGAAAAGTTTATGTAAGAGGAAAGACATCAGTTGAAGAAATAAAAGGAGGTAAAGAAGCCATCATTATTACCGAGATACCATTTATGGTGAACAAAGCCAGAATGCTTGAACGAATTGCAGAACAAGTTAAAGAGAAAAAACTTGAGGGTATCGGTGAAATACGAGATGAATCAGATAAAGACGGCATGAGAGTAGTGATAGAGCTAAAGAAAGGTGAAGTTGCAGAAGTTGTACTTAATAACCTAATAAAAAATTCACAGCTCGAGCAGGTTTTTGGTATTAATAATGTTGTGCTGGTGGATGGGAAGCCTCAAATATGTAATCTGGAACAACTGCTAAATATATTTCTTGACCATCGTAAGGATGTAATAACTAATCGATCTCTTTATGAGTTAAGACAAGCAAAAGAAAGAGGGCATATTGTAGAAGGACTGATTGTGGCTATTGCAAATATTGATGAAGTGATAGAGATAATTAAGAAATCTGAAAATACAAAAGTTGCAGCGGATAAGCTTTGTGAGCGCAATTGGTCTGCAGCAACAATCAAACCACTTCTAGATAAAGTTGCTGATCCAGACATATGCAAACCTGAAGGCTTAGAAGATGGTTTTGGTCTTCAAGGAAAGGACTACAAGTTATCCCTTGTGCAAGCAAAAGCAATTTTAGAATTGAGGTTAAGCAGATTAACAGCACTTGAGACAGATAAACTAAACGAAGAATATCAAGAACTGGTTGAACAGATCAAAGCACTACAAGAAATTCTATCCAACAAGGAGCGATTAACTGAAGTTGTCAAAGAAGAGCTTGAAGAAGTCAAAGAAAATTTTGGTGATGAAAGAAGAACTGAAATTATCGAAAAACGATTAACTATCGATGACGCTGATTTGATCCCAGAAGAAGAAAGGGTCTTTACTATTTCTAATAATGGTTTTGTCAAAACCCAGCAGCTTGCTGAATACAGATCACAAAGACGAGGTGGTGTGGGGAAAACAGCTTCCGCTCTTAGAGATGAAGACTTCATTAAACAAGTCTTAGTATTAAATACTCATGTTCAGGTACTTTGCTTCACAACAAAAGGAAAAGTTCATTGGTTAGAGATTTACAAATTACCTGTGATGTCCAGGACTGCAAAAGGCAGACCAATTTCAAATGTTTTGCCTTTAGATGAAGATGAGAAAGTAACATCCTTCTTACCAGTAGACGAATATAAGGATGGTCATTTCATAATCATGGCAACACGTAATGGTGTTGTGAAAAAGACAGCATTGAAAGCTTTTGAGAAGAGATATGCTCCTGGCTTAAGAGCAATAAATCTTGATGAAGGTGATAAATTAATAGGAACTATTATTACAGATGGTAAAGATGAGGTATGTCTCGCATCCGAGTCAGGAAAAGCAATTAGATTTTTAGAGGGTGACGTACGACCAATGGGAAGATCAACAAGAGGTGTTAGAGGAATGAATATTGGCAAAGAGGATAAAGTAATCTCTGTCATAAAGGTGAATCCAGAATCAAAACTCCTAACACTCAGTGCCAATGGCTATGGTAAAAGAACAAATATTTCTGAGTTTAGTGGACAGAAAAGAGGCGGAAAGGGTGTAATTGCTTTAAATACCTCACCAAGGAACGGAAAAATGGTTGCGGCAGTTCAAGTAGTTGATGGAGACGAAGTAATGCTCATTGGAAACAGAGGGACACTAATCAGAACCCAAGTAGATCAAATAAGCGTTATCGGCAGAAACACACAGGGGGTCAAAGTCGTTTCACCTAGAGAGGATGAAAGATTGGTTGACGCCGTAGGCTTTAAAGAAAGTCTAGATGAAGAATAGAGTTTTTAATTTTAGTGCTGGTCCAGCAGCTTTGCCTGAAGATATTCTTAATGAGATAAAAGACGAGCTTTTAGATTTCAATGGCATAGGCTCTTCTATTATTGAAATAAGTCATCGTGATAAGATCTTTATTGAGGTTGCTCAAAAAGCAGAACAGCAAGTTAGAAATCTCTTATCAGTGTCCGATGATTATGATGTTCTTTTCTTGCAGGGAGGAGCAACCTTACAATTCTCAATGATCCCATTAAATTTTAAACATTTGGGAGCAACAGCTAGTTATGCAGAAGTGGGGTCTTGGTCAGCAAAAGCAATCAAAGAAGCATCAAAAATTTGTGATTTAAGAATTTGCTCTTCAGCAAAAGCAAATAATTTTACAAACATTGATGACTTCTCAGAATGGAGCGTAGATCAGAGTGATGCCTATGTTCATTACTGCAAGAATGAAACAATCCAAGGCATTCGTATCACTCAATCGCCAAGCTTTGGAAAACCTGCATTTGTTGATATGTCGTCTTGTCTTTTCTCTGAAAAAATTGATATTGACCAATATGATTTTATATACGCATGTGCACAAAAAAACTTTGGGCCATCAGGCATTACCTTGGTTATTGCTAAAAAGGAGCTTCTGGCTCAATCAAGTACAGAGCTTCCTAATATTCTAAAATACGATGCTCATGCGGCACAAAATTCTATGCTCAATACTCCCAATACTTTTGGATGGTATGTTGCCGGAAAAATGTTTGATTGGTATGAAGCCAATGGTGGCGTCGATAAAATGGAAGAAAGAAGTATCAGCAGAACAAATTCAGTCTATGAAGTAATAGATGCGAGTGATTTTTACACTAACCCAGTAAATCCAGAGCAAAGATCAATATGCAATGTTGTTTTCACCATTGATGATCCTGATTTGGAGACCAAGTTCATGAGTGAAGCGGCAGAGCATGGACTGCAATATTTAAAAGGGCACAGATCAGTTGGTGGGATGCGAGCAAGTATATATAATGCACTACCAGATGATGCGGTTACGACCTTGGTTGAATTTATGAAAGATTTTGAGAAAAAAAATGGATGATGAGAAAGCTTTACTTTTTATTAGAGAGGAAATTGACTCAATTGATTCAGAACTGATATCTCTTTTGGAATCAAGGCTTAACCTCTCTCTTCAAATTGGAAAATTAAAAAAGAAAATGGACAAAGATCTCTATGATGAGGAAAGAGAAGCAGAAATTTTAAAAAAAATAGATGAGCTAGCTCTCATCTACCCAAAAGAAGACCTTAAATCTATTTTCATAGAAATAATGAAAACCTCACTCAATCAGCAAAAATGAAAGTCTTAATTATTGGTTCCGGATTTATGGGAACATCTCTCGCACTGAGATTAAAGCAAAAGAATAGTGAAGCTTCTGTATCATGTATTGAGCAGAATTCTGAAGCAAAAGCAGAGGTTGATCAAAGCGATATCTATGATCAGATATACTACGAGCTTAATGAAGCAAGCGACAGCTACGATGCAGTGATTATTTGCACCAACATTACAGAAGTAAAGAAAAATGTTGAAAAGTGCCAAGAAAAGTTTACCTCTTCAACACTAATTACAGATATCTCTAGTACCAAAAAACATATATCAGCATTGATAGATGAAGGATATGTTTCATCTCATCCTATCTGTGGAAGTGAACAATCTGGCCCAACAACAGCAAATGCAGATGTATTTGCTGGTGCGCGGGTAGTTGTGGTGGGGCATGATGCTGAGAGAGTTAAAAACTTTTGGCAAAGTCTGGGCTGCTCTATATTTGAGATGGATGCTAAAACTCATGATAAATTTTTTGGATATCTTAGCCACCTACCTCACTTGATGGCATTTGCATTCGATAAATTAACTGACTCAATACCTCACAGAGATGACCTTATGCCGGAGAGCTCACGCGAACTTCTTCGCCTTGGAAAATCTAATGAAGATTTATGGAACGAAATATTTAAAGACAACAAAGAAATATTGGATGAGTCTGTAATTGGGTTTGTGAAGCACCTAACTAATATTAAAAATTAATGCCAGCAAAAGTCTCATATAAAAGCAATCATGGAATTCAAGGCTTGTACGAAGTTCCACTAGATAAATCAATTGCACAACGATCAGCTATTTTAGGTCTATCAACAAATACTGGAGTTGAGGGTGAGGATATAGTTTCAACTAAAAAAGCAGCAAAGCAAATACGATCAGGTGCAGATAATCTATGTTTGGATATGGGTAATTCAGGCACTGGGATGAGATTGATGGCTGGTTTTATAGCTGGTCTAGGCATTGATGCAGAGCTTGTGGGCGATAAATCGCTATCTAATCGTCCCATGGAGAGAATTGCTAAGCCTCTCAGAGAAATGGGGGCAGAAATTCATCTTAAGGAGGGTAAGCCTCCAATAAAAATAGCTAAAAGCAATATAGCAGGTGAATTTATCTATGATTTAGAGATTCCTAGCGCACAAATAAAAAGTTGTTTACTTCTTGCGGCTCTAAGTGCGGGAACTAAGATCAAAATCATCGAAAAGGAAACAACCAGAAATCATACCGAACTTTTACTACAACATCTCGACGCAGATCTTGCGGTAAAAAAATCTAATGGAGAAACTGAAATCATTCTTGATGCCACAAAACCAATAACGTCAAAAGATGTTTTTGTTCCTGGCGATTTTTCATCAGCAGCTTTTCTAATTGGTGTTGCATTAATTTCAAAAGATGCCGATATATCTATAGAAAATGTTGGAATTAATCCTACAAGAATTGGATTTTTGAAAGTTTTAAAAGAAATGAATGCAAACATAAAAATAGAAAATAAAAGAGAAGAAAATAACGAGCAAATTGGTGATATACATGTTAAATATTCTGATTTAAAAAGCGTTATAGTGGCTAAAGATATTATCCCTAACATTATTGATGAGCTTCCTTTGCTATCAGTTCTGGCTTGTTTTGCCGAGGGTGAGACAAAAGTTTCTGGTGCAAAAGAATTAAGAGTAAAAGAATCTGACAGATTGTCAGCCATTGAGTTAATGTTAAAAAATATTGGTGTTGAATTCGACGTCTTTGAAGATGGTTTCAACATCATAGGCAAGGGTGCTAACTACCAGTTTGCCTCAGGTAATTTTGTCTCCTTAGGAGACCATAGGATTGCTATGTGCTCAGCTCTTTGTGCATTAAAGGCAACTGAAAATATTTTTATTGATAACATTCAAAGTGTTACGACCTCTTTTCCTAATTTTTTTGAAATTTTAGAACAAATGGGATTTACAATAGAAGAAGCATGATTCCAGTTGTAACAATTGATGGCCCTTCAGGCTCTGGCAAAGGAACAATATCAAAGGCACTAGCCATTCATTTAGGTTGGAATTATCTTGATAGTGGTCTGATCTATAGATGTTTTGCATATTTGACTATGATTGGGACAAGCCATATCCCAAAAGCTATTAAAGAAATTAAGCATAATTTTGATCTAAACAAAGAGGAAATCTTATTTAATGGCGAAAATATAACTTCAGCAATAAGAGGCACAGAAGTGACAATGTTATCTTCTAAATTATCGCAAAAACCTGAAGTAAGATTGCAGTTAATTGAAATTCAAAAAACCTTCAGAGAACATCCAGGTTTAGTGGCTGAAGGAAGAGATATGTCTTCTAAACTATTTCCTGATTCATTGGTGAAAATTTATTTGACAGCAGACCTTAAAGAAAGAGTAAACAGAAGAGCAAACCAGTTGAGAAATGATGGACAAAAGGTTAATATCTCTGAACTTAAAAGCGAGATTGAAGAGAGAGACCTCCGAGATACACAGAGAGAACACTCCCCATTAGTCAAAACTGATGATTCAATCTTGATTGATAATACGGGAAAAGAAGTCAAAGAGACTTTGGATTTCATAGAAAAATTAGTAAATGAAAAATACTGACAATACATTACAAGACTTGCTAGATAAAAGCTTCACAGAGTTTAATCTAGTGCAAGGATCACTAATCAAAGCCAATGTTGTAGAGGTTGGAAAAAAATGGGTAACTTTAGATATTGGATTTAAATCAGATGGACTTGTCTCAATCGAAGAGTTTCAAGACCATGCCAATAAAGTAATTGTTACTGTAGGAGATGAAGTCGAAGTAATTCTTGACGCACTAGATGATGGTTTTGGTGAAATTAGACTTTCTAGAGAAAAAGCAAGAAAACAAGAAACTTGGGACAGTCTCGAATCCGCTCACAGTGATGGCACTTACGTTGAAGGCAAAGTAGTCAATAAAGTTAAAGGTGGCTTCACAGTATTTATTGATGTTGTGAAAGCATTTCTACCCGGCTCGCTAATAGATCCTAAAGGCGGTAAAGACTATCCAGACCTTACCGGTGAAACGCTTGATTTTAAAGTGATGAAATTCGATAAGAAAAGATCAAACATCGTTCTCTCAAGAAAAGCAGTGCTCCAGGAGCAAAACTCTGAAGAGCGCGACAGATTGATGGGTATTATTAAAGAAGGTGAAAAGATTGAAGGTACAATCAAAAACCTAACAGACTATGGTGCATTTGTTGATCTTGGTGGTCTTGATGGGCTACTTCACATTACTGATCTTTCTTGGAAGAGAGTAATGCATCCAAAAGAAGTTCTTAATGTGGGCGATAAAATGGATTTAATGGTTCTATCCTTCGATGCTGAAAAAATGAGAGTATCACTTGGCTTGAAACAATTGTCTGAAGATCCATGGAAAGATATCGAAAGCAAATACCACGTTGGTCAGGTCGTCAATGGTGAAGTAGCTTTAACTACAGATTATGGTTGTTTCGTAAAACTTGATGATGATATTGAAGGTTTGGTTCACATTACAGATTTAGACTGGAAAAATAAAAACATTAACCCTGCGTCTATTCTGGAAAAGGGTGACAAAATTGATGTCAAAATCATGGAAATAGATCTTGAAGAAAGAAAAGTTTCCTTAAGCAAAAAACATACAACTGAAAATCCATGGAAAGAGTTCGAAGATAAGCATAACAATGGCGATATCCTCGAAGGCTTGAAAATCAAATCAGTTACAGATTTTGGTGTATTCGTTGAGTTAGATGGCGGTATTGACGGTCTTATCCATCATTCAGAAATCGATGTTGGCACACAGACCATTCAAGACATGTATCAAGTTGGCGAAGAAGTTACTGTATCAATAAGTGGGATGGATTCTGAAAGAGAAAGGATTTCATTGTCGCTTGTCTCCTAGTAAAAATAGACTGTTTTCACTACAATTTCTGATATGTCCACAAAAAAGCTAATAGTTGCTTTAGATTTCAGCAATTCTGAAGAAGTTTCTCAGATTATCAATTTCTTGAATCCAGAAAAATGCATTCTTAAAGTTGGGTTACAGCTTTACTTAGCAGAAGGGGAAAGTATTCTTGATCTGCTCACAAATAAAGGGTTTGAAATTTTCTTGGATCTCAAGCTGCATGACATACCAAGCACCGTCAATAAAGCAGTTGAAGAGATTGCTCAATTCAATATTTTGATGACAACCATCCACTTGCAAGGTGGCGCAGAAATGATTGAGGCAGCAAAATCAGCCGCAGGCAATACAAAAATCCTTGGTGTTAGTCTACTTACCAGTCTAGATGAAAATGATACATCAGAACTTTATGGCAATTCCTTTGATGATCAATTTACGAAGCTCATAACCTTAGCAAAATTATCAAGTGTTGATGGCATTGTTTGCAGCCCAAAAGAATTAATATCTCTTCACGATCTCAATAAAATAAAAGTAGTTCCTGGTATCAGAAATACTCAAACCAATGATGATCAAAAAAGAACTATGACATCTCAAGAAGCCTATGCTCAAGGCGCTGATTACATAGTGGTTGGAAGACCTATTACGCAAGCAAATAACATTGAAGCTGCTATAGAGGAGTATCTAGTATGAAATTTACTGATCTAATAATTCAGGCGCAAAACATGTTAGTAAAGGGAAACAAAGATTTGCATATAAGTTGTAATAAATTATCTGTAGATCAGAGTGCGTTCAATTTTTCAGATGAGGTTATCAGCTTGTTTGAAAGGTATATTGAGGAAAATAAGTTTATTGAAAAGTTTCAGAATATTCGCAATGGACAGCTATGCAACTTAACAGAAAATAGATCAGCATCACATTTCCAATATCGAGATCATAAATCTAACCTTTATCAAAATAATATTGAGGTCCTTAGCACTATCGTTGAGCAAATAAATAATAATTATGAGCAGGTAATCTTTTTTGGCATTGGCGGTTCATTTTTAGGCCCTATGCTGTTAAATGATGCCTTTAGCACGAATGGTAAAAAAGTTATTTTTGTGACAGGTAGCGATCGTAATGAATATATGGGATTAATCGATACTGATTTATCTAAAACTGCATTTGTGTTGGCCTCCAAGTCTTTTTCAACCATTGAAACACTTTCAAGCTATGAGCATATAACCTCTGGCCAACATTTAGACAATACATTTGCAATCACTGCCTCAGCTGCAAAGGCACAAGATTATGGCATCAAAGAAAACCATATACTTCCTTTGGATGTTAATACAGGTGGTCGTTTCTCTATCTGGAGCGCTATTAATTTAGCATTTTGCTTATGTCATGGACTTGATGCATACAAAGCTTTCCTTGAAGGCGGGGCTGCTGCAGACAACAATGCTACAAACAAGCTCTCAGAAAACTTAGCGCTATCTTTGTCTATGCAAGACATATATGCCAACAATGTTCTGGGCATGGAAACATCATTGCTGCTCAATTACGATTGGAACTTAAGAAATTTTTACCAATATGCCCAACAGCTTGATATGGAATCCTTAGGCAAATCAGTCAACCAACACGATGGTGCTGCTTTGGATTATCAAACTGGCATGATCGTCTGGGGTGGTTATGGACCTAGATCTCAGCATTCATTTTATCAACATGTCTTTCAGGGCACTAAAGATAGTAATTTATACTTAATTTCCACAAAAAATGATCATTTAAACTACAAGCAGTTTCTTGGGCAAACAAAATCATTGCGGGATGGTAACGATTTTGAAAATGACACACACAAACAAGTCAATAAACGTAAATTTACTACTATTTTGCTTGATGATATCTCTCCTGAATCACTAGGTGAGCTAATCGCAGTTTGGGAGAATAAAACTATATTCAATAGTATGTTTTGGGATATTAATCCTTTTGACCAGTGGGGAGTTGAGCTCGGCAAGATAAATACCAAAGCTGAACTTGAAAAATAACTTAAAAGACCAAACCCTCCTTTTTCCTAACGACCCAGGAATTTATAAATTCTTCAATGATGAAGAAATTCTTTATATTGGCAAAGCCAAAAATCTAAAAAAAAGAATTAATAGCTATTTTTCTGGTCAACAAACCTACAAGACCCAAAGACTCATTTCATTAGCTAATAAACTTGAATATGTAACAACCAACAATGAAGTGGATGCATTGTTGCTTGAGCAGAATCTCATTAAATCTGAAAAACCAAGATTTAATATCCTTTTGCGTGATGATAAAAGCTATCCCTTCATTCATTTAGACGAATCACATGCATATCCAAGAATAGCTTCAAAAAGAGTACTAAAAGGACATGATGGTTTGTATGGTCCTTATACTAGCGCATACGCAACACGAATAGCAGTTAATCAAATTCAAAAAGTATTTCAACTGCGAACTTGTACAGATAGTTTCTTCAAAAATAGATCAAGGCCTTGTATGGAGCATCAAATTGGTCGGTGCACAGCTCCTTGCGTTGGTGCAATTTCCGAAACTGATTATAAGAAGGATGTAGATAGTGCAAAGTCCATACTTAAAGGCAATTTCAAGAAACTAGAGGAAAAAATGCAAAGTGAGATGTTGATTGCCTCCGATAGGGAAGAGTATGAACAAGCTGGTAATATCAGAGATCGTTTGCTGCAGCTAGAAAAAATTAATCAAAAACAAATGGTCTTTTCCAAAGGCAGTAAGACTAGAGTTATAGCAATTGAAACCAATGAAAAAAATATTTCTGCTGCTGTTATTCAAATCGAGTCTGACCGATTTATTAATCTACAAAAATTTCTATTTAAAAATCATTTGCAAAAAGACAACTATGCTGCTTTTTTAGAATTCATTCCAAGTTTGATGCAAAAATATCCATCAGTGACAAAAATTGTTAGTGAATTTAATGTTGCAAGGAATGATATCTTTGGCAATGTTCAGTTTGAAAGACCAAAACGAGGCAAGAAACTAGATTGGGTAAAACTTGCTCAGAAAAATGCTTTAGAAGGTCTGCTTAAGCAAGAGCAAAAATATCAAAAATATGCTCAGTCTCTAGATTTCTTAAACCGAAATTTAGAAATAGAAAAGGAACCCATCGTTGTTGGGTTTGATGTGAGTGGCACAGCAGGTGACATTAAGACTGTATCCTGTGTTAATTTCAATTCTGATGGTCCAGACAAGACCAAATATCGGTTTTTTAGAGTTCCTATAGATGTCGCTAATTCAGATCTAGATTCGTTGGTCTTTGGTGTTAAGAAGTATCTGAAATCAATAGGAGATGTAGATTTGCTTTTGATTGATGGCGGTAAAACACATATGAATTATGTCAAAGAGCATTTGCATGAGGACATCGAGTGTATTGCTGTCTCAAAAGGAGCTAAACGTAAGTATGGTCTTGAAACTTTGCACACAAGACAAGGTTCTTATGATTTTAGAAACTCTGAAGATATTTCTAAGCTATTTCTTGATATTAGGGACGAAGCTCACCGCTTTGCACTAAAAAACTATAGAACTAAAAAAAGCAAAGACCTCAAACAGCACTTTTTGTTGGATCTAAATGGGGTCGGGCCAAAAATAGTACAGAAGATCTACAAGGAATTTAAGACACTTAAACCATTAGCAAATCTAGAAATTAAAGAGATCTCAAAAACCGTTTCAATCAATGAAGATTTGGCAAAAAAAATACAAAAAGCCATCAAAGGTATTTATAATTGATCAATGAGTTCAACATTTCATCTTGCAATTCCAGTTACAAGCATTGAAGAAGCTGAAAAGTTTTATTGTGATCTATTGGGTTGTAAAAAAGGTAATTACGAACAAGGTAAATGGCAGGACATAAACTTCTGGGGTAATGAATTAACTCTTCACGAGGCAGATCATGCTTTACCAAATGAAAGACATAACGTCGATATGGGCCAAGTCTGTGTACCACATTTCGGCATCCAC
>OZSS01000264.1_pt1 | contig 24519 bp, 25 predicted proteins | sample 1779911 | NCBI WGS metagenome assembly OZSS01 (sample SAMEA2603589, study PRJEB24840) | metagenome | biome: Water; feature: Photic zone; material: Seawater sample | place: Mediterranean Sea | collected 2013-11-12 | depth 10 m
TTTGCTGATAGTTCTATTCCGTGTGGAGACACCTATAAAATCAACGACTTATCTGAAATTTAGAGATATTTTCTGGAAGATTTTTTATTCTGGTGGCACAAAACATCTTGCTTTAGCCACTATTGAAATGGGGTTTAAGCTGTATCTGACCCCATAAGTGTCCCCCATTGAAGTGCGTTTCTCTCTTACCTAAGCGTACCCCCTCGGGTACTCCCGCTTTATCAGCTTGGAGTCCCATATTTGCTATGTATGACTAATTTGGGTGAACAAATTAGATAATCCGATAGTTAACCGAATGCCTTTTGCTTAACGCTATTTTAGAATTTTATGTCCCAGCCATATCAGCTTTTTGATAGTGTCCGACTTTCAGTATAAAAGTTAATTTTTATGCATAAAGAAAATGAAATGCTAAAAAACCATGCATAATCAGCGTGTATTTGCAGCGTCGCACCTTCGTACAAATTACGACAAATAAAGATTTGCGATTTCGTGTGTGTCGTCCGAAGTACAGATAGAAGTCGACATCAACCGGTAGCAAACACATATGGGTCGTTTTTTTATCCAACATCATCTCCTAGCATTGCCATTGTTCAGCGTTTTAACATTAGCTAATTGTTCTTCAATAGATGAGCTAACATCGAAACAGTCCGACTTAGTAGCCATTGACGTTGCAAAGCCTTTGGAACACTCAAAACAATCTTACATGGTAAAAAACTATACGACTAGAGCGCCTCAACTCCCTCGAGATTGGAAGGAGGTGAATGATGAGCAAACTGGAATATAAGCTTAACGTGTCATCGGGAACGAGCGGTCTGGCTCTCGCTTTATTTTTGTCTGGTTGTTCAGGCGTAAGCGATATGAGTTTTGCGTTTATCGATAAAGACTTTTCCGAAGTTTCTACATCCACAAAAGAAATAGTTGGTCATGAAGTTAAATTTTTCCGTGACGAGTCGGAGCGGCAAAGATTGTCCGATATCATTGATGATCTCACTGGCGCAAAATCAGTCGATATGGATACAGCAGTAAAAATAGCTATTCTCAACAATAAAGATGTCCAAAATTCTCTAGCAGATGTTGGAATTGCGGCAATTAAAAAATCACGGTCTACCAGCCCTCAAAACCCCAAATTTTCGGTCGGTGTACTAGGAATTGGCTCAGCTGAACTAGGGGCGTACAAAGCATTAGAAACTTTAATTCACGTAGACGTATCAAACGCAATTAATAAAAACCGAACCGAAGTTATTGCTCATAAAGAATTGCAACAGGCAAAGCTGGCGGCAGTTCTTAACGTTTTGCGCGTAACGGAGAAAACAAAAAAAAGTTGGATAAACTCGGTTTATGCATTCGAGACTTTGGAACTTATCAAAAATGCGAAAGAGACTGCAGACGCTAGTGCAGAATTAGCAGAAAAGCTGGGACAGACTGGTGCAATTACCAAGGCTGAACAAGCTAAGCATTTTGTGTTCGATGCTGCGCTAAGCGCTGATTTAGCCAAAGCGGAAGTTTTGTCACGCAACGCGAAGTTGGAGTTAGCTCAAGTACTAGGTTTGGCGAATTTAGACGAAGGCTTTTTCGTGCCAGACGTTCTGCCAAAATTACCTGCTGAACAAACGTTGTTGACAGATAACATGAACAAAATCACAGAAGATCGGCTAGATTTAAAAATAATGCGGCAAGAGCTTGAGATGGCTGCGGAGGTTCTAGGTATAGCAGCAAATAATAGTGTTTTGAGCAATATGGAGCTCGTTATAGGGCTCGAAAAAGAACGGGAAAAGCATGAAGGTCAGATCAAGAGCGAAATCACTCCGTCAGCAGAATTTGAATTCACAATTCCAATCTTTAAATATGGAAAAAGAAAAAGAAAAGAGGCGGAATTTAATTACCTTAAAATCGCAAACGATTTTTCAAAAAATGCCCTTGATGCTAAGGCAGAGATAAAAAGTGTTCGAAACACTCTGCAAGCGAGTTATTATGTAGCGCGGCAGTACGAGGATCATATTGTTCCACTTCGTCGAACAATCGAAGAAGAGGCACTGTTATCCTATAACGGAATGATCACAAGCACCTTTGAACTCATTTTGGCGGTTCGGGAAAGGTTGGATGCTGATCTACAGAACGCCAAGGCAAAAAGAGATTTTTTCTTGGCTCGGGCGAATGCTGCTACTGCACAATACGGTCCGGGAATGGGTTCAAATATATTACCTGGTGAAATTGGAATGTCAGGTCAATCCGGTGAAGAGGAACATTAAAATGGAGAAAAATCATGTTAAATAGACGTCAAGTTTTGGGTGCTGGAGTTGTGGGCGCCGCCTTAGTGGCTGAAAAGTCTTGGTCTAAGACTTCAAACATGGGATTGCCTGAAGCCGCTCTTAAGGAAGACGCCAAAACTTTAGTATCAAAAGCAACTTCAATCGGCCCAGACTATAATCCTGTTGTTACAATCAATGGTTGGACCCTCCCTTTTAGAATGAATAATAACGTAAAAGAATTTCATTTAGTAGCTGAGCCGGTAAATAGGGAACTAGCCGATGGAATGGTGGCAAATCTTTGGGGCTACAATGGACAATCGACTGGTCCTACTATCGAAGCAGTAGAGGGAGATCGGGTACGAATTTTTGTAACCAACAAATTGCCTGAACACACAAGTATACACTGGCATGGACTGTTGTTACCGTCTGGGATGGATGGTGTAAGCGGCATGAGCCATCCCGGAATTCCGCCTGGAAAAACTTTCGTATACGAGTTTGATTTAGTGAAGTCAGGAACGTTTATGTACCACCCGCATGCAGATGAGATGGTACAAATGGCTATGGGGATGATGGGAATGTTTGTGGTTCACCCTAAAGACCCAAAGTTCATGCCAGTAGACAGGGACTTTCTACTACTTCTGAATGCATTTGATATTAAACCAGGAAGCTATGTTCCTAGAATTATGACAATGTCTGATTTTAATATCTGGACATGGAACAGTAGAATATTTCCGGACATAGATCCGTTGGTCGTAAACAAGGGCGACCGTGTCCGGGTTAGAGTTGGGAACTTAACTATGACCAACCATCCCATCCACATGCATGGATACGATTTTAAAGTAACCTGTACAGATGGAGGATGGGTTCCGGAGACAGCTCAATGGCCCGAAGTTACTGTAGATATCCCTGTTGGCTCAATGCGCGCTTACGAGTTTGACGCGATCTATCCCGGAGATTGGGCAATACACTGCCACAAATCGCACCATACAATGAACGCCATGGGGCACAACATTCCAACATTCATTGGTGTTGATAAGAAAGCTTTAACGAAAAAAATTAAAAAATTTCAGCCTGAATACATGCCAATGGGCACCGCTGGTATGGCGGATATGGGAGAAATGGAGATGGAATTGCCAGAAAACACGGTACCGATGATGACTGGATGGGGGCCGCATGGGCCATTAGAGATGGGAGGAATGTTTTCGGTGGTAAAAGTAAGGGAAGGTCTTGCAGCGGATGATTATACTGACCCAGGCTGGTATGAAAATCTACCAGGCGAGCAAGCATATGAGTGGACAGGAAAACTTCCTGAGATAGCAAGATCATCAAACCCCAAAACGCAAATAAAAAGTAATCTTTAGATCTTACAATCCCGTTTAACCGATAAAGGAGTGCTGGAAAAATGAAGTTTATCAGATGCTTAACAACAGGACTTGTTTGTATTGCAACCAATGCTTTTGCAGGTGGAAGCAATGATCACAGCCATGGGGAATATGCCATAGGCGAACCTGGAACAAAAAACATTTCTCGCGTTGTCAACGTGCGTATGTACGAGGAAGATGGTAAAATGTTTTACAGGCCAGGCACACTTAAGTTTAAGAAGGATCAAACTGTAAAAATTCGTTTATCAAACCAAGGAGAGCTCGAACATGAGTTTGTCATGGATACTTCGCAGAAAAATGTCGAGCATAAAGCGTTAATGGAAAAGTTTCCGGAAATGGAACACGACGATCCAAATGCGCTTCGATTAACATCTAAAGATAGTGGCGCAATATTTTGGAAGTTTACCAAGCGGGGCGAATTTGAATATGCCTGTTTAATACCAGGTCATTATGAGGCGGGTATGCGCGGTAAAATTTTGGTTGAGTGAGGTTAATAATGCTTATCAGAAAAAACTATCTTATGCATTTCTTAGTTGCATCACTGACGTTCTTTACGGCAGGCGCACTAGCTGCAGAGACTTTCACCAAGGGTACAGTAAAAAAAATGAATACTGGGGCGGGAAAGGTCACGATTATTCATGAGGAAATTGTGGATTTAGAAATGCCTCCTATGACTATGGTGTTCAGGGCTAATGAAGAAATAATTTCACAACTAGCCCCTGGGCAGGACGTGTACTTTTTGGTGAAACGAGTAAACGGTAAGCTAACGATTGTTGATTTAAAATTTGAGCGATAAAGATGTAAGACTCGCCTTGCACTAGTGAAAGCCAGAGTTGAAACTGCGATAATCTATACGTGATATGGAAAAAACGCCTTGAGCACTAGTTAAGCCGATAATCTTTTACAAACGAGGTGCGCGACATATGATATTTTCCATGTGGAAACTTTATTTTTGAGAGGAATATTTAGGCTCGTTAGCAGTTTAGGTAAATCCTGGGCGGAACATGGAAAAAATACCAAACATATTGGTAGTTGATGATCACAGAGAAATAAGAATTTCTTTAAAAGATTTTTTGTGCCGCCAAAATATGCGCGTAGACACAGCCAAAGATGCGCATCAAATGAAAGTGGAAATCGAAAATTCAATCCCTGATTTAATTGTACTCGATGTGATGATGCCGGGTGAAAATGGCTTGGATGCATGTATTAAGTTGCGTGAAAAATATAACATACCGGTAATTATGCTTACTGCACTAGATAGTTCTTCTAAAAAACTACAGGCCTTCAAGGTTGGCGTAGACGATTTCATGGTTAAACCATTTGATCCGCTTGAACTTCTTGCCCGGATAAAAGCGATACTGAAAAGAGTAGGTTTTTATACAGAAGACAGATTCTCTAAGAATAACAATTCTTTAGCGGGGAAAACTGTTTGCTTTGGACACCTTACCTATGCTGTAGATGCGAGAGAGTTATCTTACAAAGATGGTTATAAACATGTTCTTACTTCTGGAGAGGCCATTATTTTAAATGTGTTAATTGAACGAAGTCGAGAAATTGTCACACGAGACGAATTGCTCTGGCTACTAGATGGCCGAAAGCAAAGTCCTTATGATCGTGCGGTAGATAATTACATTAGCCGTATACGTAGAAAGGTAGAAGTTGATAAACGCAATCCTAAACTAATCTTAACTTTTCGTAATAAAGGTTACTCATTATCTTGTGATGTAAAGATTTGCTAATGGGCGCAATGAAATTGAGTTTGCGAGTGCAATTAGCACTTCTAGTTGGGATAGCTTTCCTAACTGGACAACTTCTGAGTGCCATTCTGTTTTATGATGAAAGATCTTTGGCTGTGCAAGCCGCGATTGGTGTAGAGACTGCAGCTAGAGCTGCAAAAGCTGCTAAACTAATGGCGACAGCGCCACAAGAATTACAACAAGAAATCGCAAAAGCAGCAAATTCTCCTTTGGTTCGTTTCGGTCTTAGCAATGAACCTATGGTATCAGATGGCGTTCATCATAACGATCAGGCAATTCAAGCTAGAATACGAGCCTTTCTGGGAGATAATTTCAAAGGTGAAATACGTGTTGAGGTTCATGAGCTAGAGAGCAATGTTTTACCTGTCCCAAACCTTACACCTGAGATAGAGTCACTTCATCGTGAAATGATGGAAAATAGGGTGGATGTATTAGAACTTGAAATTTCGATTGAGCTTCCCAACTCAATATGGCTGAACGTGGCCACACTGTTTGAAAGCCCGCCATGGCAGAAAATAACAGGACCTGTTATTTCCTTTTTGATATCGGCACTACTACTAATCGGCATTCTATTTTGGTTTGCAATTTTCCGCTTGACCCGTCCTTTAATGGCTCTGACGAGCGCTTCCAACGAATTTGGTCGAGGGAAAACTATTGATCAACTCACCGCGGTTGGACCTTCGGAATTAAGAGCACTTACGTATGCGTTTAATACAATGCAAAATAGAATACGTAATTTTGTATCTGATAGGACTATGGTGCTTGCGGCACTAGCTCATGATTTACGTTCACCACTCACAGCATTGCGTATTCAAGCAGAAAATATAAGCGATAAAGAAATACAAATCAGTATTCGTCGATCTGTAAAGGAAATGTCGGATATGGTTGATGCTACTTTGGAATATTCAACAGGGCTAGATTTTAACGAAGAATTTACACACATTTCTATAGTTGAGATTTTGAAAAATCTCCCCATAAGTTATGCGTGTTCATGTAGTAATTTAATAATAAACGTCCGCCCGACGGCTCTCGTGCGCGCTTTGCGTAATCTCATCGAAAATGCCAACCGTTATGGCAATCAGGCTGATATCGGCTTAGCTGTAAAAGAGTCAGACTTATATATTTATATTGACGACACCGGTCCAGGGATACCCGAAAAGGATATTGAACGTGTATTTGAACCCTATTTTCGCCTTGAAAAAAGCCGATCCAGAAACACGGGTGGTGTCGGGCTTGGTCTTGCTATAGCAAGAACTATAATTTTAGCGCATGGAGGTACTATTGCGTTAAAAAATAAGGAGATTGGTGGATTGCGAGTGGTCATTTCGTTACCAAGTTCAATAGTAAAACATAAAGAAGCAGTATAAATACTCCAAGTAGACCATAAGTTACGCAAACTGATGTTACACTTTTTATCAATTTTATATGGCTTAAAAGGGCAAGAACAGACCAACGGAGTAGGGGCTGGACTTGATGTTACATAGGAGGAGTTACGAAAATGAGGGTAGGGTATCGTAGAGTTTCGTCAGTGGATCAGTCACTAGCTCGTCAGGACTTAGGAGACTGCGAAAGAGTGTTTGAAGAAAAGCTTAGTGGTGGCTCAACAGATCGCCCTGCATTGCAGGAAATGATAGCCTTTGTGCGTTCTGATGATGTTGTTGTTATTCATTCTATTGACCGCCTAGCTCGTAACCTGATGGACTTGCAGAGCATAATAAAGGAACTGAATGATAAGGGTGCTTCTGTTCATTTCATTACTGAACAACTAACCTTTAGCTCAGATGGTGGGTCATCATTTCAAACATTACAGCTTCAGATGCTAGGTGCGTTTGCTCAGTTTGAAAGAACTATGATTAGGAAAAGACAGGCTGAAGGGATAGCAACGGCTAAAGCTAAAGGTGTCTATGCCCAACAGAAACGCACAGTAAACCCTGATAAAATTAAACAGTTGTTTGATGATGGGCTAACAAAGGCAGCAATAGCCAAGCAATTAAACATCAGCAGGATGAGTGTGTATAGCAGTTTGCAGGGCTAACCTAATACAAAAAATATAGCACCAATGCAATAATAATTGCAAACAGCATAAACTTAAAAGGTGTGTAAACGAGGAAGTTTCGTATTGCTTCAACAATAACGTAGAAGAACCAAAATATACCTTCATCCATTATTACCAATGAACCTCTATATCTGCACTCGCTTGTTTAGACATAAGTGTTAACTGTAAGCTAGCTGTGCGTTATTTGTGCTAAAGCTAACTTCCAATCACTTATAAATCAATGACTTAAATCTTGTGTGCTCTAAGTGTGCTACATAAAAAAACAAGCACAAACTTGCGTAAGTTCTTGTTTTTATTGATAAACTTGTATTTGATATACTAACGCTTTGAGAATTGAAAAGAGCGACGCGCCTTACGCTTACCGAACTTTTTACGTTCTACTACACGGCTATCGCGCGTTAGAAAACCAGCAGACTTAAGTGCTGCCCTTAGGGATGGATCATACAATTGTAAAGCTTTTGATATACCATGTTTTACTGCACCAGCCTGACCAGAAAGACCGCCACCCTTTACTGTCGCCTTTACGTCAAACTGGTCTTCAACGCCTGCTACTTGAAAAGGCTGCCTTAATATCATTTGTAGAACTGGTCTAGCGAAATACCCGTTCATTTCCTTGTCGTTAACAACTATCTTACCCGAACCAGGCTTTATCCAGACCCGTGCAACGGCATCTTTTCTTTTCCCAGTGGCATAAGACCTTCCTAGATCATCACGAACTGCAACTCGCGGCGCCGCTACTTCTACAGCTGCAGTATCTTCGGAGGAAACTACATCTAGATCGCTCAGTGATTTAATATCTTCACTCATTATCTTGTCACCCGTGTATTTTTAGAATTCATTGATTTTACGTCCAGAATACTTGGATCTTGAGCCTCGTGAGGATGTTCGGACCCAGCATAAACTCTTAGATTAGTCATTATTTGCCGGCTCAATTTGTTACCAGGCAGCATACGCTTAACAGCCTGAGTAATAACCCGCTCTGGGTGAGCCCCGTCCAAAATTTGTTGCTTGGTTCTAGATTTTATCCCTCCAGGGTGACCGGTATGCCAGTAAAAATTTTCTTCCCTCTTCTTACCAGTCATCTGAATTTTCTCAGCATTAACTACGATTACATTATCGCCACAGTCCATGTGCGGTGTGAAAGAGGCCTTGTGTTTACCACGCAAACGCATAGCTATAATGGACGCTAAACGGCCAAGTACTATGCCTTCAGCATCGATTAAGATCCATTTCTTTTCTATGTCTGCCGGAGTTGCAGTATATGTCTTCATTTAATACAACCTTGCTATTACTAAAATGTTTAAACACTTTGATCTGGCGGTTATACCGCCATCACGGACAAGGTCAAGTATAATAAACTAAATATTTTTGTTTAAAAACATATAGTTAAAATTATGGTAATATAGTACCGTAGTAATTTTATTCAAAACGCATGCTGTTTTAAAGAACTTAACATTACAAAATTAGGCATCTAGCTCTGCATCCCAATACAAAAAGTCCATCCAACTTTCATGCAAATAATTAGGGGGAAACTTTCTTCCAACATTCATCATCTGATGAGGCTCAGGGCGTACTGGTTTACGCCGCAGATGAAGTCCAGAATTTTGAAGTGTTTTCGACCCCTTTTTCAAATTACATGGACTACAAGCCGCAACTACATTTGCCCAATTAGTAGTTCCACCTTGAGACCGTGGCACTACATGATCAAACGTCAAATCACCTTTGGAACCGCAATATTGACAAGAAAACTCATCTCTAAGAAAAAGGTTAAATCTGGTAAATGCTACTTTTTTTTGAGGCCTAACATAATCTTTCAATACGACTACCGATGGTATTTTTATACTTACAGATGGGCTATTCACGTAATCATCGTACTCCGCCACAATATCGACTCTTTCCATAAATGCAGCTTTGACTGCATCTTGCCAACACCACAAAGAGAGAGGGTAATAAGAAAGAGGCCTGTAATCAGCGTTGAGAACTAATGCGGGATTGTTTTTGGTAGACGTAGGATGCCTGACGAATTCATTCCTGAAGTCTGCCTCCATACCAATGCCCCCTAGCAGTCAATTTCCCCTAAGGAAGACTATATATTGAGTTTAGCTCCTGACAACCCCCATTTTGTGGCACATTCTCAAAAATTAAACTTATACATATTTACGTTTAAAAACCTAACTGATCACGTAAGAAAGCTAATGAAACGCCCAACCCATCAGGAGCTATACCGTGCCCCGTACCTTTTTGAATATGAGCATAAACATCTTTGAATCCTGCCGCCTGTAATCCTTCCACCCCCTCGGGCATTGATTGTGGCGGTACGACCTCATCCTGATCTCCATGTACAAATATAACTGGCATATGGCTAACCACCTCATCAACAAGAATTTCCGGCTCTAATAGTCGACCAGAAATCGCGACAACACCAGCCACAGGATCTTCTCTTCTCGGAGCAACATGCAACGCCATCATTGTGCCTTGAGAAAATCCAAACAAGGCTAATTGCTCCGGCAAAATATCTTCATCGACCATTAAAGCGTCAAGGAACGCATTCAAATCGTCAACAGCTGACAGCATCCCCTTTTTACTCTCCTCCTCACTTGAACCATCGATCCAAGGTATAGGAAACCACTGGTAACCCATTGGACTTCCAGCACAATTTTCAGGAGCATCCGGGGATACAAATAATGTATCAGGCAAATGTTCGGCTAAAGGTTCTGCCAATCCTAATAAATCATCACCATTTGCTCCATACCCATGAAGAAAAACTACAACCGAACGCAGCTCACCAGATTTTGGAGCAATGCGTTTAGATTTCAAAACACGCGTCATACTATGCCTTCTCTATTTTTTGCAAAACTATAATAATCCCATAATAAAAGTGCTGCGACAGATCGCCATGGAGACCAGTTTGTTGACAGCTGTCTTAGCTCACCTTCAGTTGGACGCTCACCAAGCGAGAATAATATTCTTGCACTTTCTTTCAAAGCAAGATCTCCCGCCGCAAAAATATCCGCCCTTTTTAAACTAAACATGGCATAAATCTCAGCAGTCCAGACACCAATCCCAGGAACTTCTGTCAAAATCCTTATAACTTCATCATCACTCTTTCGCCGGAGCGCTATATAATCCAAATCTGCTGCTGCTAACGCTTTTGCATACCTAATTTTTTGTCGACTTAGTCCGACAGAATTCAAACGTTCTTCATTGGTCTTTAAAATTCGATTAGGATCTAAAAAATTCTCAATTTCCAGTCGAGACCAAATGGCATTTGCCGCTGCAACCGAAACCTGCTGACTCACAATTGCCTGCAGTAAGGTTTGAAATCCATCTGGCCTTAAACGTAGTTTGGGCATTCCAGTATGTTCTAGTACATATTCAAAGCGTGGTTCACAGGAAGTAAGAGCGTTAATAGCTTGAACTAAGATTTCATCAGACTCAATCAGAATTCTTTTCGTCATAAATTATGATCCATCCATTTAAATAGTTCCGGAATTATATGAATTCCATTGGCCCATGGCTTTTGAGGCCTCTCTATCATTATTACTGATATATTCATAGCACGTGCGGCTTCTACTTTAGCAAAACTACCTTCACCTCCCACATTTTTTATTACTAAGATATCTATTTTGAGCGATCTGAATAAACTTATTTCATCTTTTAATGAAAAAGGAGGATCGCCGTAAATAAACTTACCGTTATCTAATGGGCAGTGCATTTTAACCTTGCCAAGTCTTCTAATAAAAAATTTAGAACTTATAAGTTTGGAAAATTTTTCCAACCCAATTCGCCCAGTTGCTATGAACACATTTGATCCATCAGGAATTGTTTTCGCCGCCTCATCCAATGTTCGCACACTAGTCCAGTTATCATCAATCGTTGGGGTCCAAGGAGGTCTTAAAAAATGAGTAAGCTTTATGTCTGCTAATTTAGAAACTCTCTTACAAAGTTCAGTAGTTTCGTCGTCAAATGGATGGCTAGCATCAATAAGAGCTTCAATGCCGTTTTCGATCAAAAAACGAAGAAAGAATTCCTCATTTCTCAAAGAAGATATTTCACCTGCAACCTTTAAATTCGAACGAAAACGAGATCTCTTATCTACGAAAATGTGAACGTTGAATTCTGCACGAAGACCTAGTTCCGTAGCCAGTTGTAAACCATCTCCAGTTCCAACCAATATAAGAATATTTACACTCATAGATCGCATTCACCTTTTTAGAACTGGCTTTACGTTTTCAGACCTTATAGACATGTCTAATCGCATAAATCTCAAGAGTTAAACATAATGTTTAAAGATGATGAGAATAGTTTGGCGCGTCGGAATTTGATTATTCTGATTTTAGCACAAGCAACCGTTGGAAACCAAATGGTTATGATTTTTATCGTAGGCGGACTAGCAGGTCAGTCACTAGTAACTAATCCTTGTTTTGCAACCTTACCAATATCATTAATTGTTATGGGATCCATGCTATCCGCAAATCCATTGTCTCTTATAATGCAGAAATACGGAAGGCGTGCTGGATTTTTACTTGGAACACTTGGTGGGGCCTCAGGTGGCATTATCGGGTGCATCGGACTTTATTTATCTGATTTTTCAATATTCCTGATCGGAAGCTTTTTAAGTGGTATTTATATGTCCGCTCAAGGTTTTTATCGGTTTGCCGCTACGGATACTGCATCCAAAGGCTTCAAACCAAAAGCAATTTCATATGTTATGGCTGGTGGCTTAATTTCGGCAATTATTGGACCTCAGCTCGTTAAACTCACTTCCAGCAGTCTAATAATACCCTTTTTGGGAACATATTTAACTGTAATTTTGTTAAACTTGATTGGAGCCTTTTTGTTTTTATATTTAAAAATACCACTCCCAAGACCTGAACAAAATAAACATTATGGAAGTAGGTCTTACAGTCAAATATTGAAAACACCGGAATTACTTGTTGCTATAATTTGTGCAATGGTAGCATACGCTCTGATGAATTTAGTAATGACATCAACACCGCTAGCAGTAGTAGGCTGTGGCTTTACTGAAAATAACGCGGCCGATATAGTGTCAATGCATGTTTTGGCGATGTTTATTCCATCTTTCTTTACTGGTCACCTTATAGTTCGGTTTGGAAATATTAAGATAATTACTGCCGGACTATTGATACTAAGTGTTTCAGGGATCGTGGCACTGTCCGGAATAAGTTTAGCGAACTTCTCAATCGCTCTAGTCTTATTGGGGATCGGGTGGAATTTTGGCTTTATAGGAGCAACAAGCCTTTTGGCAAATTCACATGCGCCAGAAGAACGCGGTAAAATACAAGGGTTAAATGATTTTATAGTTTTCGGAGGAGTTACAGTAGCTTCGCTTGCCTCGGGTGGACTGATGAATTGTGCAGGCAGTTCAGCAGCCTCTGGATGGAATGCAGTAAATTTCGCAATGCTTCCATTTTTAATCCTAGCTGGTTTAGCAATTTTATTTTTATCCCAAAACAACAGGACAAATAATAGTATTTAGAACGTCTTCAAAAAAGCTTTCATAACAAAAGTAAATGTCATTCGCCGATTTTCCAACTTTGCGACGGTGCTATCTAATTTATCAAGATTTTTTGAAATCGCACTTAAAATTTTCTTACTTTTCCAACCAGTAAATAAAACCCACTGCTCTTGTTCTGTGAAGTCACTCCATTTTATTTTAGCAATTTCTAAGTTCTCCAAGGAAATCTTGCACTGCTCCTCAATTTCATTGGTTGGCAGTCCAGAAATTGGCACCTTACCCGCTTTTTTGAGGCCAGGCGTCGCCATAAGATAGTTAGCCAAGGCGATAGCCATGCATGCATTTTGGAAATCTTTTTCATTTTTTCCTCGTTCACACCCCGCTGCCACTCGAAACAGGATAACAGTTGTATCAAATAAATATTTTTCCAGCTCACTAAAGTCTCTAAACCTATTAGAATATACGTCCCACTTTCTTGCGTTAACGAATACTTTCAACTCTTTTGCCTGAATTTTTCCAATGTATTTGGACAAAGGAGTTGCCACAGAATGTTTTCGTACCGCTTTCTCACCTATTATCTCGTCAAGAGCATCTAACCACCACTGCAGTCGAATTTCTGCAATCATTGGTTCTTTGGTGATATAGGGAGCCCTAGAAATTTCAACATTAAACGCAAAAATTACGAAATAGTAAGGCCTAAGCTTTTCTGGAGCGGCCATAATACTTCGAAATCTCTGCGGGTCACTTTTCTGTAAAAGAGAAGCACAAAATTTTACATCTTCATCAAAAATCATACAGTTAATTTACTAAAAAAACCTCAACTAAGTTCTGGGATTCAGACAGAGAAGTTAAGGGAAGTTAAAAATCTCTTAAAATTTTCCAATTCATTGCATCTATCAGTGCGTCAAAACTTGCATCAACAATATTTGCAGAAACACCTACAGTAGCCCAACGTCTTCCCGTACTGTCCTCACTATCAATGACCACTCTTGTTACAGCTTCTGTTCCTCCTTGAGTAATACGCACCTTAAAATCGACCAGTCGCATATCATCGATAAATCGCTGGTACTGGCCTAAGTCCTTCGCAAGTGCTTTCGCCAGTGCGTTAACTGGCCCCCTATCTGAACCAAACTCATCCAAACTCTCGCTAACTGATAATTTCTTTTGACCATCAACCTTAACAACAACAACTGCTTCAGAAAGGCTAATCATTTTATTATATTTATTTTTTCTCCTCTCTACGGTTACTTTATATCGTTTTACATCAAAAAATTCCGGTAGTTGACCTAAAGTTCGCCTAGCTAATAATTCAAAACTTGCTTGAGCAGTATCATAAGAGTATCCTTGTGACTCCCTTTCTTTAATCAGCATTAATATTTGTTCTAATTCATCTTTATTTAAGTTTTGATCTATTCCAGCATCGCTCAAACGTTTTTTTAAGTTAGATGCACCGGCTTGATTGGACATTGGGATTATTCGATCATTCCCAACCAATTCTGGATCAACGTGCTCATAGGTTGATGGATCTTTTAGAATAGCATTAGCGTGAAGCCCAGACTTATGAGCGAAGGCGGAGGCGCCAACATAGGAGGCTTGTCGCATAGGTACCCGATTAAGAATATCATCCAATCTGCGAGATAACCTGGTCATTCCTTTTAAGGCTATTCTAGAAATACCGGTCTCAAATCTATCACAATAGTCTGATTTTAAAGCCAATGTTGGAATTAATGCGGTTAAGTTTGCATTGCCGCATCTTTCACCCAATCCATTTAACGTTCCTTGAATTTGACGCACACCTGCATCCACAGCGATCAAGGTGTTAGCAACCGCATTATCAGTATCATTATGAGTGTGAATGCCTAAATGAGTTCCAGGCACTCCTGCCTCAATTGCTAGCGAGACGGCCTTTTCTATTTCCCTTGGCAATGAACCGCCATTGGTGTCACATAAAACTATCCATCGTGCGCCAGCACTATATGCAGAACGTATCGCTTCTATTGCATAATCGGAATTCGAAAGCATTCCATCAAAAAAATGCTCTGCGTCGAATATAGCTTCCCGACCCATGGATACAACGTGGGAAATGGATTGCTGAATTGCCTCTATATTTTCTTTAAGCGAAATACCAAGCGCCGTTTTCACATGAAAATCGTGTGTCTTGCCAACTAAACAAATCTTTTTTGTTCCTGCATTCAGAACAGATGCTAATACATCGTCGTTTTCAGCCGACCTACCGGATCGTTTTGTCATTCCGAATGCAACAAGATTAGCGTTTGTCCGATAGGTTTCAAAAAAATTAGTATCTGTTGGATTGGCGCCTGGCCAACCTCCCTCGATATAATCAACACCAAGATCATCTAGCAAGTCAGCAATCTCTATCTTTTCATCTGTCGAAAATTGTACGCCTTGTGTTTGCTGGCCGTCGCGTAGGGTTGTATCGTATATGTATAGCCGCTCTTTTTGCAATGACGTCATCCAGTGTGCTAAAATTTAAAGTCTTCAAACAAAATTATAGAAAAATACCTTCAAAGTATATGTTCAAGTTTCGCTAGATCAAACTTTAGGGTTGGTATTAATTTGATATTATCCTTAGTCATTTGAACCTCAACCCCAGCATCAGACAACTTATCCTTGAGATCATCCAAACGATCAAAGTTTCTGGTTATCATAGCCTCAGATCTAACTTCAGTCAGTGCTATTTCGAATTTTGATAAATCAAAATTAACTGACCAATCATTAAATTCAGGGGTCATCAAGCCAATGAGATTAGCATCAGCCTTTAACTGTACAAAATTTTTATTCTGGAAGTGTTTGTGCAATAAAGCAATCACGCCTGGCGTATTCAAATCGTCGGACAAAAGTTCGGTAGCCTCTGATGAAGGCGTAGTCGCATTCTTGATATCTCTGCACTTATCATACCAACGCCTCATAATAGTATCTGCTTGATTGGCTTTCTCCTGCGTCCAATCCATTGGTTTGCGATAATGTGTAGATAAAAACACAAATCGGATAACCTCTCCCGGAAACCCTTTATCTATCAGATCCCGGACTGTAAAAAAATTACCCAGCGATTTTGACATTTTTTTTCCATCTACCTGGAGCATTTCATTATGCAACCAGAAATTTGCGAAACCACCCGAAGGAAAACAACATTTACTTTGCGCAAGTTCATTTTCGTGATGTGGAAATATTAGATCATTACCCCCACCATGAATATCAAAAGTATCTCCTAATAGATCATGGCTCATGGCTGAGCACTCTAAATGCCAACCAGGTCGCCCTCGCCCCCACGGACTTTGCCATCCAGGAAGATCATTACTCGAAGGTTTCCACAAGACAAAATCCAAAGGGTCAGCCTTATACGGAGCAATTTCAACTCTGGCTCCAGCTTTCATATCCTCAATAGAGCGTCCAGAAAGCTTACCATAGTCCTCAAAGCTTTTAACGGAAAAGAGGACATGGCCCTCTGCTTCGTACGCATAACCCGACTGGACAAGATCTTCGATCATTTTTATCATTTTAGCCAAATAGTCTGTAGCCCTGGGCATTTCATTCGGCAAAAGGTTGCCAAGTAGCGCCATATCTTCCAAATACCAAGCAATTGTTTCATCCGTTATAACTTGTATTTCTCTGCCAAGATCTTTAGCTCTTTGGTTAATCTTGTCGTCGATATCGGTAAAATTTCTCACATATTTTACATTATTATCACCATAAATTTCTCTAAAAAACCTGAATAAAACATCAAATAATATAACATTTCTTGCGTTCCCCAGGTGAGCTCGGTCGTATACGGTAGGACCACATAAATATATCCGTACATTACTAGGGTCGATCGGTTCAAAGATTTCTTTCTTTCGAACTTTAGAGTTATGTAATTTTATTTTAGACATCTTGGCTTTTTGCACACTTTTTGGTGAGTAAGTTACTGTTACATCAAACGCCAAATTGGGTTAACTCAGAATTTCAATGAAAAATCCAAAATTACAATAGAGCGAGAATAGAATTCTTTGATAATGTCTTTCTAAGAATAAGTTATTTATTTGACAAATAATAACTGTAATGGACAGGTGTATAAATAGATAGACTAAGTTTTCAGGGTGAGGTCATGCCACAATTATCAGAACGTGTTATTTCTATCACAGGAACTGACGGCGATGGATGGGAAATTTTCAATCTTGCACGGGAAATGAAAATTAATGGAGCAGAAATAATTGAGTTAACGATTGGTGAGCACGATGATACAACTCACTCGCTAATTTTAGATGCAATGCATAAGTCCGCCCGCGAGGGGAATACTGGATATGCAAGTGTACCCGGCACAAAAAGTTTAAGACAAGAAGTAGCAAATAGGGTTCAGACACGAACTGGAATTCATACTACAGCGAATAATGTTATTATTACGCCCGGCGGTCAGGCAGGTCTTTTTGCAACTCATGTTGCATTGGCAAACCAGGGCGATACTGGCCTCATTATTGACCCTTTTTATGCCACATACCCCACAACTCTCCGAAGTGCTGGATTGAGTCCGAGAATGGTAAAAACTATGCCAGAGGATAATTTTATTCCGTCAGTGAGTGAATTAACCAAAAACGCTAAAAATGCTAAAACGCTCCTTATAAACTCACCAAATAATCCCACCGGCACTGTTTATGATAAAAGTAATTTGTTTGAAATTTCAAAAGTAGCAATAGAGAACGACCTTTGGGTGATTTCAGATGAAGTTTATGATACACAGGTCTGGGTCGGTGAGCATATTTCAATACGTTCGGTTGCTAATATGGAAAACCGAACAGCCGTAATAGGATCAATGTCAAAAAGTCATGCTATGACTGGCAGTCGGCTCGGCTGGGTCGTTGCCCCAGAACAAGTAATTGAAAAATTATCAGATTTGGCGTGTAACACTAATTACGGCGTACCCGGGTTTATTCAAGATGCAGGGCTGTATGCACTTACGCAAATGCCAAATATTGAAAAAACTGTTGCAGAACCCTTTTCTAGGCGGCGTGAAATTGCCCAAAAAATTATCAAAGAATACCCTGACATAAAAATGCACCCATCATTAGGGGGCATGTATTTGATGCTAGACATTCGCAAAACGGGGCTTAACGGAATTGAGTTCTCTAAAGCATTATTAGAAGCCAAAAATATTGCAGTGATGCCAGGTGAGAGCTTTGGTGAAAGTTCTGCAGGTCATATTAGAGTGGCGATGACTATATCAGACGATAAATTTGAGTACGCCACTCATTCTATTTGTTCGTTTGCGTCAAATTTTACGACTTCAACCGACTAATTCCAGACCCGCAAAGAAGTAAGAAATTTCAACGGCGGCTGTTTCTGGAGCATCTGAGCCATGCACAGAGTTTTCGCCAACGCTTTCTGCAAATTCTGCGCGTATTGTCCCTGGAGCTGCTTCCGCTGGGTTAGTTGCCCCCATAACTTCACGGTTTTTGAGAATAGCTCCGTCGCCTTCTAAAACCTGAACAACAACTGGTTCAGAGGCCATAAATTCACATAATTCATCATAAAAAGGCCTTTCCGCATGTACTTCATAAAATACGCCTGCCTGGGCCTTGGATAAATGTATTCGTTTTTGAGCAATGATTCTCAAGCCAGCCTCTTCAAACTTAGTGTTAATTTTTCCTGTAAGATTTCGTTTGGTGGCATCTGGTTTAATAATGCTTAAGGTGCGCTCTATCGCCATGTTCTATCCTTTTATCTTGAGTTACTGTCAGCCAGTATAAAAACTACTGGCGCGCTTAACATGATGGTGTTGATTTGAAAAGTAGCTATGTTTCAAAATTTATATCTTTTGTCAGCCACGGCTTACACTAGTTGATTTGCTCCAAAATGCCTTCTGAAACAACTTAAATATAGTGAAATTGATACATAGGTATTTTAATAATTGATTCCACAAAATTACTAACAAAGCTTGCCTATAAGCTCTAATGCTATATCAGGTCACAATATGATTTCTTTTGAAAATATATCTTTTTCAGTTGCGGGGAGGACACTTGTCAAAAATAGTACTGTGAGCATACCCAATGGACATAAAGTTGGGCTTGTGGGGAAGAATGGGACAGGAAAGACTTCACTATTTAGATTGATCTACGGCGAAATTACCTTGGATCAGGGAAACCTAAAGTTGAGTAAAAACGCCCAGATTGGAGGAGTATCGCAGGAAGCGCCTGGCAGCAGCGTAACGTTACTAGACACCGTACTTGCATCCGATAGAGAGAGAGTTGATTTACTACAAAAAGCTGAAGAAGAAAAAGATCCATTAAAAATTGCGGAAATACAAACACGTTTAGTTGATATAGATGCTTGGTCTGCAGAAGCTAGGGCGTCTACAATTTTGAACGGGTTAGGATTTGATAAACACAAACAAAGACTTGCGTGCTCTGAATTTTCCGGTGGGTGGCGAATGAGGGTTGCCCTTGCAGCCGTTCTCTTTTCAAAACCTGATCTATTATTACTCGATGAGCCAAGCAACTATTTAGACCTTGAGGGAACTATCTGGCTTCAAGCATATATCTCAAAATACCCCAGCACAATTATATTAATAAGTCATGATCGAGCCTTACTTAATAATTCTGTAAACTCAATTTTGCATCTGGAGGACAAGGAACTCCATCTATACTCTGGAAACTATGAAACTTTCGCCAGAACAAGAGCTGCAAGAAAGGCGCACAAACAGGCTGAAGCAAAAAAACAAAATTTAAGGCGCCAACATTTACAGTCCTATGTCGATAGATTCCGTTATAAAGCTGACAAGGCTAAACAGGCCCAAGCTCGATTAAAAATGTTAGCAAAAATGGAACCAATATCAATTTCAAGCGAGGCAACATTAAAAAAGTTTAATTTCCCACAACCAGAGGAATTATCACCTCCTATAGTGAACATCCAAAATGTGTCGGTGGGTTACGGACAACAAACGGTTTTAAATGAGATCAACTTAAGAATTGATCAAGACGACAGGATAGCCATTCTTGGTCAGAATGGTGAAGGCAAATCGACACTTTCAAAACTAATAGCAAAAATGCTCAAACCGCATGTAGGAAAAATCATTCACTCTAACAAACTAAGAATTGGTTATTTTGCCCAACATCAGGTGGATGAGTTGAGGCTGAATGAAACTCCAATGGATCATGTGCAGCGTGAAAGACCATTAGAAAAGCAAGGGCAAATTAGAGCTAGATTAGATGGATTTGGACTTTCGGCTGAGCAGGCAGAGACACAGGTTAAAAGTTTATCTGGCGGACAGAAGGCACGTTTATCATTACTACTCGCATCACTTGACGCACCACACCTCCTGATTTTGGATGAGCCCACCAATCACCTTGATATTGAAAGCAGGGAAGCATTAGTAGAAGCACTCACAAAATACTCAGGCGCCGTAATAATCGTTTCACATGATATTCATTTGCTATCACTAGTAGTCGATAGATTGTGGCTGGCAAAAAATGGAACTGTGAAAGCTTACGAATATGATCTGGAAACTTATCGAAAATCTCTTCTTTCAGTTAGTACTTCAAAAAAAACTGAACAATTAAAGCCAACAACCACAGAAAAAAAATCTTTAACAAACGACGAAGTACTTGCATTAAAGAATAATCTAACGAGATCAGAGGAGCGCGTTGAAAAACTCCTTACGATGGAGGAAACAATCAGCAAGAAATTAGCTGATCCCGAAATCTATTCTAACAATAAAAAAGATGAGCTTCTTGTGTTAAATATCAAATATGCTGAAGTGAGAAAAGCTATAACCAGAGCTGAAGATCTTTGGGAGAAAGCGCAAAAGAGTCTGGATAAAGCGCTAATTACAAAAATAAGTGACTAGATATGGAACCAACATTACTGATAACTTCCTTTGTGACTATATTCGTGATTGTAGATCCAATCGGGTTAACTCCAATTTTTTTCTCCTTAACTCAAGATTTATCAACAATTGAGCGTCGTGTTGTTGCAAGGCGATCTGTTCTTATTGCATCTATTATTTTATTACTGTTTGCAGTTTTTGGTGAAATGATACTGACGTTCATAGGTATTTCTATGCCAGCATTTAGTGTTGCTGGAGGTATATTACTATTTTTAACAGCGTTAGAGATGTTATTTCAAAGACGAAAACAGCGCCGCGAGGCGCATGGTGGCGAAACTTTAGGCAGCCATAATGACCCATCAGTTTTTCCACTGGCAGTACCTTTAATTTCTGGACCAGGATCCATAGCAAGTGTAATTTTGCTATCTCAAACTCATGTAGGATTATTGGGTGTCCTTGAATTGACGTTCATAATATTTGCTACAATGCTAGCTACGTATTTATTTTTCTCTGCGACAACATACTTCAATAAGTATCTGTCTCCAACTCTGATAGATGTGGTAACACGTGTATTGGGAATGCTGCTAGCAGCCCTTGCCACTCAATTCATAATGGACGGAATTCATAGTTTTGGCAGACTTTAGGCTGATTTTTTATATTAGAGTTGACACTAAATGGATAATCCCAAACTTCTATATTTAAGCTTATTATTAATAGTGCTTTTAAGCTCATATCTCTTAGCAATGAGAAATAATTTTACAAAATTAATTAAATCGGCATCAGCTTGGGTAATTATTTTTTCTTGTTTCGTTGCTGGCTATGGTCTCTGGCAAGATTTGAGCAACAGAGAGACGATAGTCGATAAAAATAATGCTTCCGAGATAGCTCTCAGGATAAATAAAGATGGGCATTTTCGCGCCAAAGTTCTGGTAAATGACGTTGAAATTGAATTTTTAATCGACACCGGAGCAACCCACATAGTTCTGTCTAAAGAGGATGCGGAAAAATTAGATTATGATTTATCTAAATTAATTTTTTGGGGTAAATCTAATACAGCAAACGGAATAGTGGAAACTGCACCAGTCAGATTGCAATCAGTCAAACTTGGGCAATTTTCAGATAAAAATGTCCTTGCTTACTTTAATAAGGGAATTATGAAACAATCATTGCTGGGGATGTCCTTTCTCAACAACTTCTCGAGCGTTGAATTCCAAAGAGAAACTCTTTATCTCAGGTTGTAAAGATACTGCCTCTTGCAATACTAATTCTCTTGCTTAAGACCCCAAGTACCGGTTTCTTGTGACCAATATTTTGCTTGAATATCAGCCTCGGTGAATTTCTTCCAATGTTCTCGGGCTATATTCACTTCATCTGAGTTTTTGTCATCGAAAAGTAATGCACATCTCTTATATTTAGCAACCTCTTCAGTCGAAATTAATGCTCCATTCAATGAAAGAAGAAAATCTGAGTTTGAACTATCATCTTCCTCAGTACCCAGTAAAATGTCGGATTTTTCACTATTCTGTGACCCTAAGACAGCATGGGGCAGAAAGCTTTCAGGCTGAACTGTCCAAATTGCATCATCAATAAATTTTAGACTGGCTTCGTCTTTGCCCCGTATAAATACAGCCCAACCAATATTTTTGGCTTTAGAAAGCAATTGTGGCAAAGCACTAACAACTGTCTGCCTTGTAACGTGATAAAAGTACACTTCGCTCAAATTAGCCACGCTCAAAATTATTTTTTACTAACGTATCTAGGGTCATTACACCCCAGCCAGTGGCGCCAGCTGGTGCATGATCCGATTCAGTTTTTGTCTGCGCAACACCTGCTATATCTATGTGAACCCATGGAATTTCAGGTTTGACAAATTTTTCAAGGAATGCCGCCGCTGTTATTGACCCAGCAGCACGCCCTCCAACATTTTTTATATCGGCCAGTCTACTTTTTAACAACTTACTGTAGGACTTGCCCAATGGCATTCGCCAAGCACCCTCATTTTCTGAATTAGCAGCTTTTAATACCTCGTTGCAGAGCCAATCGTCATTTGAGAAAAGTCCAGCATTTTCATGACCCAAACTGACTATTATTGCCCCAGTCAACGTAGCTAAATCAACCATTGCAGAGGGTTTGAATCTTTCTTGCGCGTACCACATTACGTCACAAAGAACTAAACGCCCTTCTGCATCAGTATTAATAACTTCAATGGTATCGCCTTTCATTGATTTAACTATATCGCCTGGGCGTTGAGCAGTTCCAGATGGCATATTTTCTACCAGCCCCACTAATCCCACTACGTTTGAAGGTGATTTTCGTTTAGCCAATGTTGCTAACACGCCAGCAACGACGGCCGCACCTCCCATGTCCATTGTCATATCTTCCATACCACCAGCAGGCTTTAACGAAATTCCACCAGTATCAAATACTACCCCTTTACCCACTAACGTGAGTAGAGCATCATCATCTGCTGCTCCTAACCAGCTCATAATCACTAGTTTGCAAGGGCTAGAAGAACCCTGCCCTACCCCTAAAAAAGCATTCATTCCAAGATTACGAAGATCGTCTTCATCTAAGATCTCAATTTTAATTCCCAATTTTGATAACTCTTCTAGCCGGCTAGCAAACTCTTCTGTGGTAAGAATATTTGAAGGCTCATTTATCAGGTTACGTGTAAGGAAAACACCATCTCTTATCGCCACAAGCTCATGTAATTGGGAGTTAAAAAGTTCGGGATCTTTAGTCATGACTGTTATAAGGGAAGAACCGTCTGACTTATTAGAAGCATCGACTTTATAAATATCAAATTTATACTCTCTTAACACAATCCCTTTACACAGCTCGATTAAGTTCGGAAAATTCCCTAGCGCTAAAAGTATTTCATCGGAACCCTTCATTCTAGCAATTGAAACGCCTAACTTTCTAGCAGCTAATTTGGATGTGCGCCGTTCAATTTTTACAACACAAATTTGCTCAGCAGCGCATCTTTCCGGGAAATATATAGAAAATAATTGACCGCTATCTGCCTCTTCAAATTTCTTGGAACTAATTAAACGAGTTAATGACCCTCTGGTTAATTTATTTACTCGCCGAGCATAAGGATCCAGCGCCCCTTGTGGAGTAACTAAAACGACTATTATTCCCTTAGCTTTCGCGATGTGGTCTAGATCTGATCTAATAATTTTCAAATTCAGCGGCTTTATCGTTTTCATACTTTTTTAAATTCCTATCAAATGGTAGTTTCGTCAATAAACGCTTTTCGCTATATAGATTTTTTGTTTATGTACAATTACAACGTTCAGGAAGTTATATAAAGCCGTGTCGCGATTTGACAGATATTTATTCACTCAATACTTTTTGATGTTTGGGTTTTTTTCCCTCATCTTACTTTTTATTTATTGGATCAACAAAGCCATCGCGCTGTTTGATAATTTGATAAGCGATGGTCAAACATTCTTAGTATTTTTAGAGTTTTCAATTCTAACGATCCCGCCAATTATACCAATAGTCGCCCCACTTGCCGCATTTGCAGCAGCTATTTTTGTAACGAACAGGCTTAAAAACGATAGTGAACTAACTATAATGCAAGCTACCGGTTTCAGTCCGTTAAGGTTATCACGTTCAATTTTTTTATTTGGACTAGTGGTTACTATTATTTTGATGATTATTTCGCATTATTTAATTCCCAAATCAAACAACATTCTTTTAAAGCGGCAGAACGAGGTAGCCTCATCGCTTAATGCAAAATTGTTAAAAGTTGGAAGTTTTATTCATCCACAGAAT
>OZSS01000266.1_pt1 | contig 24461 bp, 15 predicted proteins | sample 1779911 | NCBI WGS metagenome assembly OZSS01 (sample SAMEA2603589, study PRJEB24840) | metagenome | biome: Water; feature: Photic zone; material: Seawater sample | place: Mediterranean Sea | collected 2013-11-12 | depth 10 m
GTATATAGCCAACATTAGGATCCACCATTTCAACCATTCGGTAATACATCCTTGCTTGGTGACCCCAGTTTTCCTCTGTCCAATCCTCTGTAAATTTAATTAAACCATTATGCATTTTTTTGAGGAACTCTGGTTCTCGCTTATCGTAATTGAAGTTTGGCGGGTAAGGCGGTAGTTGGTGCTTTAATTCTTCAAAAGGGAAGCTGTGTTTTGCTTTGCGTGCTGCATTGCCACAATCATGAGGATTCATTAATCCGATTTGAGCAAAGAAAGGACGTCTTTTATCTCTATTGTTGAGGAATGCTTCAAATGAGAGAGCGATTAAATTATCACCGTATGCTTTTTAAAGACAACTTCTATGATACATCATCAAGGGTTCCTACTTTTGTTAGCTTCCCAAAAGCATTCACGAAAGGCAGAATAGATGATTCACATTTAGTTTCCGGACTCGATTTCTTTCCTACTTTCTGTGATTATGCTGGCATAAAGCCTCCTGATGACCTTAAGGGGAAAAGCCTAAAACCACTCGTTGAAAATACAGCGGTCCAATGGCGTAAATACTTGCACGCACAAAGTAAAGTTCAAGGGCGTATGGTCGTTGATAAGCAATACAAATATATTCGCTATTATGGCTCCTCAACAAGACAACTATTTGACTTACTAAATGACCCTTATGAAACAAAGAATCTAGCTTTTGATGCCCGATATAAAAGTCATTGCAAGCGACTTGAAAATGAAATTGATCGACACGAAGCAACTCTTGAAAATGTCGCAAGTGAATTAATTAACGTTTAATACCCATTTTAGAAAAACATATGCCAATAGACTTACCAGAAGGAGTATATTCAGGATTCAGTATTTACGGAAGTGATGTATTTATTGATAGCGTTACATCGCTTGGAGAACATTGGTCATCGCCTAAGCTAAAACCTTCCTCAAAAAAACTTGAGAATTATACCTTCCTCTTACAACTCGAAGGTGAGTGCTCATTCAAAATAAATGGAAAAGAAGAAACACTGGCAAATGGTCATTTTATGCTTATTTCTAAAAACTGTGTTATGGAAAGACTTGAACAACATTATCCGTATAATCATTGCCTATGGATAGGCTTTGCACTTGAAAAATCGCTCAAGGATTTACCGCATCTTATTAAAAAATGGGAAAACTTTTCTTATACGATTGAGCGTTACAAACCTAAATATAAGTCTCTCTTAAGAACTATAATTAATGAGCACGTATCAAAATCTATATTTAGTAAAGAAATAGCTGAACATGCTTTTATATCCTTTATATTTTCGCTTCAAGAGATTGTTCACAAAGAAGAACAAAAAGAATTGAATACCCTTCTGCCCATCTCTCAAAATCCAACTGTATTACAAGCAGTTGATTTGTTTGATCGAGAATTTGGCAAATGCTGGGATCTTAAACTACTAGCTGAACATCTAGCGGTATCTGAAAGTAAACTAACAAAAGCCTTTAGAAGCTCATTAGGCGAAAGTCCTATGGCAAGCCTGTGGAAAATTCGCTTAATCAAAGGCTATGAGCTTCTTGTAAGCTCATCTATGAATATTAGTGAAGTTGCTCAAATTGTTGGATTTCAGAGTAGTCAGAGTTTTGCCACTGCATTTAAAAGAGTATTCAAGGCCACACCTAGCGAGGTTAAGAAAAAGCCCGAGAGAACTGAAAAAATTAAAATCGAATCCTTACTGAAATAATAAAATGAAATATTATATTCACACCTCAATAAAACTATCTGTGCTGATTTTAAGCTCAGCCATTTTGCTTCTTGGAGAAAAAAACCTAATCTCATTGTTATTATGACAGATGATCAAGGGTATCATGATGTAGGCTTTAATGGTTCAAAAGAAATACCTACACCATATATAGATTCTATCGCAGAAAACGGTGTAAAATTTACGGATGGCTATGTTTCTTTTCCAGTATGCGGACCTAGTAGAGCTGGTTTTATAACGGGTCGATATCAAGACCGCTTTGGATTTACTACAAATCCAACACAGGATCCGAATAATGAAACCGCTGGTTTGCCTCTTACAGAAGATACTATGGCAGATGTATTGAAAAAGGTGGGATACAAAAGTGCTATCGTTGGCAAATGGCACTTAGGAACACATCCAAAATTTCATCCTCTAAAAAGAGGTTTTGATTATTTTTATGGATTTTTATCTGGAGGCCATAATTACATGCCGGAAATGCTCACAGTAGAAGATATAACTAAAGTTTCGAAAAGGTGGCAATGGTATAGCACGAAACTTCGAGAAAACCATAAAGCCGTGGAACTTGAAAAATATCTTACCGAAGCATTAACTGATGCCGCTATCGATTTTATCGATCAGCATAAAAAAGAAAATAATTCTCCGTTTATGCTATTTCTATCATATAATGCTCCTCATACTCCATTTCAGGCTACAAAAAAGTACTTGGATCGATTTGAAAATGTAGAAAACTGGGGAAGAAAGCGTTACTGCGCGATGATTAGTGCAGTTGATGATGGAGTAGGAAAAGTTTTAGAAAAATTAGAGAATGAAAATATAAAGGATAATACGATTATCTTTTTCTTATCGGATAACGGAGGCCCAGTAAAACATGCTTCGAATAACTTTCCATTAAGAGGCGCTAAAGGAGACCTGTATGAAGGTGGTACCCGAGTTCCTTTTGCAATGCAGTGGCCAGAAAAAATCTCAGGAGGCATTGTTTATTCAAATCCTGTTATTTCTTTAGATATTATGGCTACGATTGCAGAACTCGCAGGAGCTTCAATTGATTCAGAAAAAGCTTTAGATGGAGTAAACCTTATTCCTTTTCTCACTGGAGAAAAGAAAGGAAAACCGCACGAGTATCTCTTTTGGAGAAAATGGGAACAGAATGCTATGGCAGTAAGACATCAAGATAAAAAAATTGTAGCTGCCAAGCAGTGGGAAAAAAACGGATGTGAGTTATACTCTCTCAAAGAAGATATTGAAGAAGCTAATAATATTATCTTAAAAGAAAGCCTCTACTCTAATAAACTGATTAAGCAGTGGGAAAACTGGAATGCCCAAATGAAGGACAGAGTCTTTCCGACACTAGGTAATGATGATTGGTGGGAGAGATAAAATTTATAAGAATTTTTATCTCTTAATTATTTGAATTCCTCCAATAAAAACACCGCCTTTGTTTACACCACTAGATTTGTTAGTTAAGTTCACGATTAAATGGTCATCAGCAAAATTCTCACATATGATGACTTCGTTTTCTTTGGTAAAAGGAATTTTCATGCTTCCAATATTCAGTATTCCAGAAGTAAAACCTGAATTTTTCTGATAACTTACATATAAGATAATATCATATTTATCGGCGTATTGGTTAATGCCTTCAATTGAAATTGCATTTTTTACCACCATCTTTGGCCATGCCGAAATACCCACCATACCAGGTTGATTTCTGTAATTATTATTCCAAGTAGGACTCAACACACCGATCTCTAAATCTATGTTTACTTGTTCACCTGAATTATCAAAAATTTCTGTATTATCTGAAGATTTTGATAAAATGTTATTCCACTCTTTTGTAATGGTAGAGCCACCAGAATAATCAGAAGTTCCAGCTCGCTCATTTTTTTTGATAGTTTGAGAGTCATAAGCCCAACTTCCATCATCATCAAGATTGTGGAAGTTGAGAGATATCATATCTAAAGAAAAGAGTTTGAATGTGAGGATACAAAATAGGAAAGATAGTTTATTAAGCATAGCTGAGTTTTACGGATATTTAATACTTTGTTTAAAGTAAATTAAAAAAAAGTACCTACTCAAGTTCAAAAAAAACCTGTTGGAAAATGTTTATGAAATTTAAGAAATTACATCCTTGAAATTTTCAACTATTATAGGCTGTATTCAAATGTAATTACCCACTTATCTTCCACGAAAACCTTATTTTAAGCTCTGCAACTGAATGACTTTTTGTCAAAATGAAACGCTCTAAACAACATAATGTTATTATCATATATGCCGATGATTTAGGCTTTGGTGACTTAAATTGTTATGGTGCGACAGATCTTCCAACCCCCTATCTAGATAAAATGGCAAAAGAAGGCTGTATGTTTGAGAATGCCTATGCTACAGCCGCTACTTGCACACCTTCTAGATACAGTCTTCTAACTGGATCATATCCGTGGAGAAATGCTAATGCGAAAATTCTTAGAGGAGATGCACCTATGTTAATTGAAAGTAATCAGGCTACATTACCAAAACTTCTTTTAGAAGCTGGCTACTCAACAGCTGTAATTGGCAAATGGCATTTAGGTTTAGGCAATGATGAAGCACCGATTGACTGGAATAAACCAATACAGCCTACTCCTTTAGACGTAGGATTCAAAGAATCCTTCATAATGGCTGCAACAAATGATCGAGTGCCATGTGTTTACCTGAATGGACGATCCGTTGAAAACTTAGATCCTAATGACCCTATCGAAGTCTCTTACAATAAAGAAAATCCCTTCCCTGAAATTCCAACAGGAAGAAGAAATCCAGAACTTTTAACCACTATCCACAGTGATCAACAACACTTTGACACTATTGTTAATGGCGTAGGACGTATTGGGTTTTCCAGAGGGGGCAAAACTGCGCAATGGGATGACGAAACGATGAGCGAAGTGTTTTTAAATAAGTCCAAAGAGTTTATAAATAAAAATATAGATAAGCCGTTTTTTCTCTATTATCCATTACACCAGCCACATGTTCCAAGAATACCCAGTAAAAAATTTCAGGGTGCAACAAATAAAGGCCCAAGAGGCGACGTAATTGCCGAGCTAGATTGGTGTGTAGGAGAAATTCTTGAACACCTTAATAAGCTTAACCTTCAAGATGATACACTTCTAATATTTTCTAGTGATAATGGACCCGTACTTGATGACGGATACGAAGACCAATCCGTTGAAAAATGTGGCGTGCATAAACCTGCAGGTCCTCTTAGAGGTGGTAAATACAGTATGTTCGATGGAGGATCTAGAGTTCCAATGATAACTTATTGCCCTAGTTTAGTTAAAAAAGGAAAAAATAATGCCCTCTTCAGCCATGTGGACTTTTTTCAAAGTTTATCATCTTTATGTGGGTACTCTTCGGAAACAGATAAACAATTAGATAGTGTTGATTTACTCAATGTAATCTTAGGAAACTCCGAAGATGGTCGAGATCACCTTGTTACGGAAGGTATAGGCGCAAAAACTGTAATCAGATGGAAAAATTGGATTTATATTCCTCCTTATGAAGGACCAGAAATCTTTGCAGATAAAAATATCGAAACAGGCAACTCTGATCTAGACCAATTATACAACCTAGAAAATGATATTGGGCAAATGACAAATATCGCTAATGAGCATCCAGAAATCGTTAAGGATTTAAAAGACCTTCTGAATTCTATTCAAAAAAACTCCCCACCCCAAAATAATAATTCGTCAAATGTATCCGACATCTAAAGGTAAGCCTATTTTAGGTAGTAAAATTATTTCCCTAAATAAAATATGGAATTTTAAAACCGATTCAGACAATATTGGTTTAGAGGAGAATTGGCATTTAAAAGAAAATTTTAAGGCCACTGAAAGTCGCACCATCAAGGTTCCTTCATGCTGGGAGGAAGAATTTGAAGATTTTGAAGGCGTCGGCTGGTATGAAACGAGTTTTGATGGCGTGTATAAAAATCAATTTGAAGCATGCAGGCTGAAGTTTGAAGCTTCAAACTACATCACCGATGCTTGGATCAATGGACACCATATCGGCAAGCATGAAGGAGGCTATACCCCATTCAATTTACATATTCCTACATCCTACCTTAGAGAGAATGCTAATTCAATCGTGGTGAGGGTGATTAGCCCGATTATTACCAAAAAGATATCTGTAGATGGTCTTGGTCCTAATGATGCTCCTCACTGGCGAGGCGGTTTAACTGCTGGCATATGGCAACCGGTGCATATAGAATTGAATAATCGAGGATGGATTGAAGATGTTTTTTACAAACCCGTTCTTGAAGAAAAATCTTTCATTTTAGATCTCACTTATAATTCTATCCAAAAAGATGCTACCCCATTCTCTTTTAAGGTTTCACTTAAGGATCCTAAGGGTACGATTGTCTTGCAGGAATGCTTTGATGAACAGTGCACATCGGGTAAAAATTTAATTTCTCGAAAATTCAAACTCAAAGAGCTTCTATTATGGGACTGCGAGAACCCAAATCTTTATTCTGCAAAGATAGAAACATACAACGGCAATACACTCATTGATAGCAAAGAGCTCTCAATTGGATTTAAGGAATTCACCTATAAAAAAGGATCTTTTTTTCTCAATGGTGAAAAGATTTTTGTTAAAGGCGGTTTTTGGGAGGGAGTTTACAGTAAGCACCAATCATACCCTGACAATGCAGAGGAAGTCAGACATGAAATTGAATTAGCCAAAAAAGCTGGATTCAATTTATTGAGACCTTGGCGTCGCCCCGTACCCCCGATTATTTTGGAGGAAGCCGATAAAGCAGGTTTACTGATTATTGGCTCACCCGCTGTTGAATGCATGAGTGTTTGGCCAACTTTTAATGAAAAGACACCTGAAAGAATCCAAAATGAAATCGTCGGACTCATTAAAAGAGATAGAAATCACCCGTCTATCATTTGGTGGGAATTATTCAATGAAGTGACTAGAGATGAAATGATTCAGTTGATTCCTAAAATGGTTCCAGTTGCAAGGAAATGTGACCCAACCAGACTCATTCTAGATGAATCAGGAGGATGGGCTTCTGGTGCACATTTTTATTCACCATGGGAACACAAAAAACTAAACTTAGTAGAATTGCACTCGTATGTTCGTGCTCCAGTGAATGATGCACATTTGAAACTTTATCGAGACTTAGGTAAATCAAATGATATAGTTGGAAGAACCAAAATTAAAGCAGGCGATAAGATCTTTATTTCCGAATTTGGCTACGGCGGATTACCCAACTTAGAAAGTACTTGTCTGAAATTTGAAAAAAGCGGCAACCCTAATTTGCCTATTTATCGACAACATTTTAAAATTAAAAAAGCGATTGAATTAGCTCTTGAAGAAACAGGACTCAACAAAATTTATCCCACTACTGAAGCGTTTTGCCTAGAGACGCAAAAGATTCAAGCAGCAGGAAATAGAAGGATGTTAGAAGCTCTGTTGTCCAATGAATCAATCAACGGTTATTGTATTCATGCATTCACTGAAGGTGATTGGATTCTAGGAGCAGGATTAATTGATTCGTGGTTAGAACCGAAAGAAGCCTACCACTCGATCAAAGCTGTCAATTCTGCACAGCCCCCATTAGAAAATAAAAGTAGACTGTTTAAGGATGACATACACTTTTCGCACCAGAGAAAACTTTTTGTTTATGACCCGTCGAAGAAGTTAATTAATTATCTGAGTTCAAATAATGTCGATTTTGAATTACTTGAAACATATAAAAAAGATGACAATGGACAAAAGCATATATTCATATCCACTGAAGAAGACATTGTTGAAAAAAATGAAATCGACCAATTTAAGTCTTTATTTCAATCAGTAGAAAGAGATGGAAGTGTGGCCATCTTTTTAGAGCCTCCCGCCAAAAGAGAATCCGCTTCTATGCTCAAAGAATATGATGCCGCTTCAGCAAAGAGTACGTCCAGCAATTCCCTTTTAACTCACAAAGTATTTCCATTTAAAATTATATGCCGAGCATCATTTGGATTTTGGGAACCCTCTATGCACATTGCACTAGATCACCCCATCTTCAAAGGTATGCCAACGAATTGCATGATGGATGAGCCTTATCAAGAGGTCGCACCCATGGAAACTTTTTATCAACTCGATGCCGATGATTATGCGGCTAAGACCATCACTTGGTTTAGACCTGAGGACGACCAAAAAGGAGAAAAACGAACCTACCTTGGAGGAGAAGATGTATGGCACGGAAGCGATTTAGCGATAAAAAACTATGGTCAAGGGAAAGTCATTTTAAGTTCCCTGATTTTGAAAAACAAAATTGGGAAATACCCGATAGCGAATGCAATTCTAAAAAATATGATCAATTACGCTGATTCTCTTTAAATCATCTACTTATGCAAAAAACATCGAAAAAATCAGTCCCCGTAAAAGAAAAGTTGGCATGTGGTGCAGGTGAAGTTGCAAATCGTTTTGGAGAAAACGGTGTCAATGACCCTGTTATGAATATCTACACTTTAATTTTAGGAGCTAGCCCAGCGACCATTGGACTCATCCTATCCATACAAAAGATTTGGGATGCTATTTCAGACCCTATAATGGGTTATATATCTGATAATTGGAAAGGCAAAAAAGGTAGAAGAAAGCCATTCATTTTAATTGGTTCTATTTTAATGACGCTTACCTATCCATTATTATGGTATGCATCTCCTAATTGGACAGAATGGTCAAAAGCAATCTACTTTATTGCTATATCCGTTATATTTTTCACCTCTTACACAATTTTTTCCGTTCCTTTTAGAGCACTAACCGCAGAAATTACTCCAGACTACCAAGAAAGAACCATTGTTAGAGCCTACGCTGCTGTTTTTAATAAGATCATCTGCCTTTTGTTTCCTTGGTTTTTTACTTGGGCTTGCTTATTTGGAGATGCCATACCAGACAGAGTCTATGGCATCCGATTAATAACTACAATAGCGAGTGTCTTTATCTTAATCTCTGGAATCATTTGTGCTTTGATTCCGGAAGAGCGCTACCATAAAATAGCAGTTAAGCAGGAGAAAGTAAAAATCAAATCTTTGTTTAGTTTAGTCAAAGATACCACCTTTTTAAAACTACAAATCATTGGAATCGGTTTACTTTCTAGTATTTTGGTTATTGGGCCCTTAGGGGGATTCGTTAATATCTTCTATGTTTGGAGTGGAGACCAAGTAAGTGGTAGTGCTTGGTCTGCTTGGAAAATGAATCTCATGACCATTACTGGGTTTATCATATTATTCACACTAACAAAATTCCTCATTCATATCGAAAAGAAAAAACTACTTAAGTACGCCTTATTGCTTGCAATGTTGGGTTCATTTGCCCGTTGGTTTACTTATTCCCCGGATAATCCTTATTTGATTTTCTTAGACCCTTTATTTTTTGCTCCCGCCTACACTATTTTTTGGGCCATATGGCTATCTATGGGAAGTGATTATTGTGACTACGATGAATTGCAAACTGGCGTTCGAAGGGAAGGACTCATAAATGCAATAGGCGGATGGATAATTAAAGCAAGCTCGGCAATTGCTGTTTTCTTATCCGGGATTACCATTGTTATGACCGGATTTAAAAAAGAATATTTTACAGGAGAGGCTATAATCGCTGACGCAGAGAAATCAGAAATACTTTTTTTAATGCGATTAGCCTATGTAGGTATCCCCTTACTTTTTATATTATTAGCCATCATCATGAATACACTATACCCTTTAACGAAGGAACGCATGAGTGAAATTAGGGAAAAGTTAGAAGAACGAAGAGGAATAATATAAACAATGAAACTTACGAATTTCATATACTTGTTTGCCATTTTTCTATTGGGTGTTTTGCCATTGAAGGCCGACTCCGTTGATCAAAAAAATATCGTTTTGATTATATGTGATGATTTAAATGACTATATAGAGGGATTAGGTGGTCATCCACAGGCAATTACACCAAACATCAAGCAGCTAGCTCAGGAAGGAATCAGTTTCACAAACGCACATAGTAATAATCCTGTTTGCGCACCCTCTCGTTCTAGCTTCTTAACCGGCATTTATCCCCATACTTCTAAGAATCTATTTTGGGCTAAATGGTATGAAAATCCTGTTCTAAAAAACTCTAAAACGATAATGGAGTACTTCAAAGATGCCGGTTATTATGTAGCTGGAACTGGAAAAATAATGCACCACCACCTTCCTGATGTTTGGACCGAGTACAAAAATAAGGCTAACTATGGACCTTTCGTCTTGAAAAATAAAAAATGGACAGCACACCCTTCTGTTCCAAAACCCTTTGGTAATATTGGAGCCATAGACGGTTCGTTCGCACCACTTGAAGACATTCCCTATGCCGATGACGATGACCCATCATCTGGTTGGATAAGCGGTAAATGGAACAAAGATGGGCCTGTACTCTACAAAATTAACCCTTCAACTGGAGAAAGAGACTTAACGCCTGATGAAGAGAATGCAAAATGGGCCTCTAAATGGCTTGAAGATAATTCAAACTTAGAACAGCCCTTTTTCTTAGCCGTTGGGTTCATTCGTCCTCATACTCCGCTTCATGTTCCCCAAAAGTATTTTGATAAATACCCTTTAGATACTCTTCAACTACCAACCATTCTTGACAATGATGCGAATGATACCCTACTCCAAACCGTTCTGAAAAGAACGACAAAGGGCTACAAGTACTATGACATGCTGTGTGAGTCCTATGGGGATAGAAAGACAGCACTTTTGAAATTCACCCAAGCTTATTTGGCATCAGTCACATTTGTTGATGACTGTGTAGGAGAAATTTTAAGAAGCATCAAAGCTAATAATCTCTCGGATAACACGATCATTGTATTCACAAGTGATCATGGCTGGAGTATGGGGCAAAAGGATTTTCTCTTTAAAAATAGCCCTTGGGATGAAAGTACACGCGTCCCATTGATTATAAAAAATCCGAATAATCATTATGCAGGATCCACAATTTCTAATCCAGTCAGCTTGATTGATATCTATCCTACTTTAGTTGATTTGGTAAATTTAGAGGATGATAATAGGAAGAATGAAAATGGCGCCTTGCTCGACGGATACAGCTTAAAACCGTTTATTGAAAATCCTTTGAATGCGAATTGGGAAGGTCCGGACTTTGCATTAACTATGCTATTTTCAGGTGAACAATCCTTAAATCCAATCAAGCCACATGAAAAAAAGAATCCAGCTTACCAACATTGGTCACTGAGATTTGAAAATTGGCGTTATATTCGTTATAATACAGGGGCTGAGGAACTTTATAATCTAAAAAAAGACCCCAGAGAATGGAATAACATTGCAAACAAAAACCCCAGTTTGACACAAAAATTTAAAAGTGATTTAGAAACAGCACTTAGGCAGGAACTTTTTACCATTAAAAAATAAAATTCTCATGAATATATTTAAAAGAACATTACCAATCTTATTTGTTTTCGGATTGTTATTACCAATTTATGGGCAACTTCCTCAAAACCCAAATATTGTTCTAATCGTTTGTGATGATTTAAATGATTTTGAAGGATTTTTTAACAGTTATCCACAGAGCCAAACGCCTAATATAGATCAATTAGCGGCAGAAGGTGTTATCTTTTCAAATGCTCATAGTAATGCTCCTATATGCGGTCCTAGTAGAAGCTCATTCATGACAGGAATTTATCCCCACAATTCAAGCAACTATGGTTTTGAAAATTGGTATAATCAGACAAGAAGTGGATACACAATTAATTCTATCTTAGAAAATTCAAAAACATTGATGCAATACCTAAAGGATAATGGCTATGAAACCTACAGGGCAGGTAAGATAATGCATCATGATTTAGATGCCTCTGAAACGAGTGAATGGACCGAAACAGGCCCTTCGGCTTGGCCTGGTCCAGTTCCCTATGATTCATCTGCAGGGAATACAGTTTGTCACCAGTCTGTACCCAATACTTTTTTTGAAGGGGCAGGCAATCTGAATAGCTTATTTGCTCCGCTTTCCAATATCCCAATTGTGAATGGACAATCGGGTTGGTGGACTGCTGGATGGCAATCAGCAGGAGCCTTTAATTATGTTAATGATGATGACAGGGATGACCTCCAAGATGAAAAAATGAGGAAATGGGCTGTTGATGATGTCATTAATACTTTGGCCCAATCAGACCCTACTGGAGAAAACGAAAAATTCTTTTTAGCGATTGGATTTCATAGACCGCATACTCCTCTAGTTGTACCCCAAAAGTATTTTGATCGCTTTCCTATTGAATCAATAGAGTTACCAGAACGTATTGAAAATGATATTGAAGATTGTTTCTTTGATAATAATTTTCAACAAAATACCTCAACCCGTTTAGTTTACAAAGCTATGGTAGATTCCGTAAACGAAGCCTCTGTTGATGGAACTGTTTACGCAACAAAAGAAGCATTCATTAAGGCCTATTTGCAAGCCTACTTAGCTTGTGTCAATTTTGTAGATGAGCAAGTAGGAGCTGTTATTGATGCAATTGACGCAAGCCCTTACGCCGACAATACAATTATAATTTTTACCAGTGATCATGGTTATGAATTTGGCGAAAAAGAAGTCATGTCGAAAAATACTCTTTGGGCCAATAGTACCCATGTTCCTTTTATTATTAGAGCCCCAAATAATACGGCTAACCAAGGAAAAATTGTTAGCCATCCTACTAGCCTAATTGACCTATATCCTACTGTAAGAGAACTATGCGGACTTACAACTGACACAAAAAAGAACTCAAATGGAAGAGATCTTGATGGTTACAGTTTGGTTCCATTTTTACTTGATCCAGATATCGCCCAGTGGAATGGTCCAAGCCATGCTCTGTCCATGGTTAGTGGAGATTCAAGCGATGATCCTAATAATAAGAGTTTTAGTGTGGTATCAGAAAATTGGAGGTATATTTTATACCAAAATGGCGATGAGGAACTTTACAATATTTCTGATGATCCTCACGAATTTAATAACCTTATTAACGCTAACTCAGCTGAAGTTATAGAAAATTACCAAAGCCTTCAAATGGCCTTATTTGATTTTGTCCCTGAGTTGAAAAATAAATCTTCCAATCTTTTAATGAACGGTGGATTTGAATCCCTTAGAAATGGGACTTCACCAGATAGCAATGATAAAGGTAGCTGGGATGATTCCGGTTGGTATACTTTCAATAACACCTACCCAAGTAATTTAAGTGAAGGGAATTCATATTCCTTCAATCGAGATAACATTCATAAAAAAGAAGGCTCATACTCCCTTAGTTTTTCTCAGACTTGGGACAATGGAGTTGTTGTTCAAGACATGAAACATCGATTTAAGAGCGGTACTGTTTATCATGCCTCTTTTTGGATGATGAGCTTAATCGAAGATAATCCAAATAGTAACAATAGTTTAATTGATATAGAGATTTGGACGAGTCCGACAAAAGAAGGAAGTTATACCTATCAAGGTACGATTATCTCAAATGCCGAAAATTCAACAGAAAATGCGTGGCAGCAATTTCAAGGAAGTTTCGATACCAGTGGATTCGGCGCATACGATGAGTATTATATGCAACTTAGGATAAATAAAAAAAATGGGGGCGTGATTCATGAAATACATGTAGATAACGTCATCCTTAAAGAATTCCCAAATAATTCCTACAAGGCTTGGGCAATAGCGAATAATCTATACGAAAACTCAGCATATTCTGATTTTGATAAAGACCAAGAAAGTAACCTTAATGAATTTATATTTGCTGGTAATCCACTGAATGCCGAAGAAAAAGCGAAACAAATAAGCATTGTTTCCGAAAGCAATAGCAATCAGATAACCTATACACGTAGAAGTAATCTAAACTCAACGGTGAATCTTTTATCAACGGATTCATTAGCCAATCCTAATTGGGAAATTCATAACCCCATTTCATCGACTACCACATCCTTAACGGATAATAACTTCTCTGAGGTACAAGTCGAATTCAATGCGTCGGGAAATGCTCAATTCTTTAAGCTATCTGCGTCAGAGAACTGATTAAAAGATCGGCTTATACGATGTTTAATGAAGTGATAGTTTATCGATCAATCAAAGACTGTTGCCCCACTTTCTGATCCAGTACAGAGTGTGCTTAGGTCAATGTTGAAAGCTTTTTTATAGGCCAATGATATTTCATTTTTTAATTCAGTGGACAAAGTATTCTTTGCCATGACAACAACAGCTCCGCCAAAACCCCCTCCAGTTAAACGAGCTCCGTAGATCGATTCACTTCCTTTAATGTAGTTGATGATAAAATCTAACTCTTTAGTGCTATTTTCAAAATTTAAACGAGAACTTTCGTGAGATTCATACATTAACTTTCCTGCTAATTTGTAATCATTCTCTTCAATCGCTTTGGAGAGCTTTGAGACTCTTTCATGCTCACCAACGATATGCAATGCTCTACGATAAAGCATATCACTCAGCTCAGGTTTGCACACTTCAAGCATATCGTAATCAACTTGTGTCAGATTTTTGATTTGAGGAAACTTATTCTGGCAGACTTTCAAAGCCAGATGACACTCCTTAAATCGCTCTGCATAGAGTGAATCAACTAGAGAATGTTTCAGATTGGTATTCAATATCCAAAAATGTATATCACTTTGATTCTTAGAAAAAGGAATGAGGTCAAAGGCTTCATTTGTGCAATCAATTTTAACCAAATGGCCACTTTGTCCAAAGGCTGATACACCCTGATCTAAAATGCCACAAGGAACACCCACAAAGTCATTTTCCGCCTTTCGGCATAATTGAACTAAGTCATGTTTTTCTAAATTCAATTCAAGAGAATGATTTAAGAGGACAGCAAGTCCAAGCTCAACAGCTGCACTACTACTTAAGCCAGCCCCAATCGGTAAATCGCTTACAATAGCAAGATCATATCCATTGTCTATTGGGTAGCCTGCATCCTGAAAAACTTTAGTAACGCCAAGGGGGTAATTGGCCCATGAACTTTCGTTTTCAAGACGATGAATGTTAGCAAGGTTTGACTGCACAGATGATTCGTTTGCACTGATTAAATTAATCGCATCATCATCTCGTCTTCTAAACGCCATCGTGACCCCTTCATTTATCGCTAAGCCAATGACATCACCTCCATTGTAATCTGTGTGATTGCCGATAAATTCAATTCTGCCTGGAGCAAAAGAATACAAATCGGGAGATGCGTTGAAGGTTTCAGTGAATAAATTTTTTGCGGCACTTTTTTTCTCCATAATTAAATGAATAGAATGATTAGATAATCCAGATATTGGTAAATTAGATTTTTTTTAGTTAACAGGTAGCAAGCTCAATCAATCATTTCTGATTTCAGAGTGAAAGAATCTGTGCGAAATGGCGTTAAAGGTAACAATGTAGAACCAGTTTGACCATAAAGATTACAAATAGGGTTATTGGCCCAAGCATAACGCACAGCCACTGGATCATTTATACCATCAGCCCAGACTTTAATTTTTGATCCGTTAATAATTCCTGCTTGAGCATTCACAAAAACTTCATCGACTCCGCATACTGTGAACCCTTTTAGTTCGTTGCTATCCAAAGAATAAAGCTGTTCCCCAATGTCATTAAAATCAAGAAGGATAAAACTATCTTTGATTTCCATACTGGCATAACTTGGATTTTTATAGGCAATGTCAAAATCGTAGTCTCGAGCTAGGGCAATCCTCGCTAGCCGATCAGCTACACCCTTTTTATTTCTAGGATGAATGTCTCGCCCTTCTCCTAAATCGATAATCACGGCTTGTCCTACATTGCCTAATCTATTTAGGGTAAGGGTTTGCGATTCTCTTAATTCAGCAAATAAGGATACTTCAGGTGGGTACATCGATTCGTCTAAATAATCAGCGATTTGAACCCAATAAAACGGGAAATCGCCCTGACCCCATTGTTTTCGCCAAGTTTCAATCATTTTAGGGAAAATATCTCGATAATCAAAGGCACGTTTTACATTACCTTCTCCTTGATACCAAATGACTCCTTTGATTCCATACCCTATAATCGGATGCAAGACCCCATTATAAAGATTAGCTGGCCTGTGCTGTCCTGTAAAAGGGTTAGCCTTTTTCCAAGGTTTACGTGGCTCAGGTAGACCTTTTTCCCTAGCCATCTTCAAGTGGGTACGCCATGAATTTATTTTTTGCTCATATTCATATGCAGCCTGATCAGGGTCAAAATCATTCATCACTTTTTCGAATTGTTTTATATAGGAACGTCCCGCTTCCAATGATCCTAATACATCTAACGGAATCCACGCTTCACATGTAGACCCGCCCCATGAATTATCAATTAAACCAATCGGAACATTGAGACTTTTGTGTAGTGTCTTGCCAAAGTAATAACCGATTGCTGAAAATTGCTTGGCTGATTCAGGGCGAACAGCCTGCCAATGACCTTCAAAATCATTTTGGGGTTCTTGCGATCCAAAATGGGGAATAGACAAAATCCGTATTTGAGGATAATTCGCTGATGGTAATTCCAAATCAGAATTGAAACTGTTCAGTAAGCTCCATTGCATGTTTGATTGCCCAGAACAAAGCCATACCTCCCCAAACAATACATTGTCTATGCTTATACTCTCATCAGCACTCTGAATAACCATTACTTGCCCTAGAGCATTTGCTGGTTTCGGCAAGAGGTTGATTTTCCAATAACCTTCTTGACTCGCAACCGTCGAATAGAAATCTCCCGCAAATGAAATATTGATTTCCGTATTACTATCGCTCCAACCCCATATTGGATTTACCTGATTTCTCTGTAATACCATACCTGAAGAAAAAATGGAGGGCACTTTTATATCAGGATAAAGCGAATTAAAAATACAAAAAAGAGATCCTAAAATTAAGAGATAACGCATAAACTTAAAGCACTTTAAAAGATAACTTTGTTTAAGTTAGAAATAGAATTCAATACCTATTATTAAATCTTTTAGTTTATTTTTAATAATGTTTTTTGATACAGTAAAATTGGTCTTTTAATTAATATAATAGCCTATTTTAATGACAAAGATCGTCAGAAATTTTAGTGTAAGTTTTAAAAATAATTTTTTAAATGAAAGAAAAATCAGAAAAGAGAAAAAATTGCTGTTCCCCATCAAGAGATAACTCTAATGATTTGAATGAAGTAAGATCAAATGACTGTTCTAGCGATCGCCAATCCAATATTGGATTGAAAAATATGATTGAAGTAGACGGTGGATTTTTTGAGATGGGCTACGAAGGTAATGATTCATTTAAAGGCGATGGGGAGGGCCCAATAAGACAGGTGAAAGTCGATAGCTTTTATCTCGATCAAACAACCGTTACCAATGAAGCTTTTTCCAAATTCGTAGAAGATACGAACTACATTACTGATTCTGAAAAATTTGGCTGGGCATATGTCTTTATTGGTCAGCTCAAGAAATCAACTGTTCGAAAATTAAATCAATCTCGAAAAGTACAAGGTGTAGAATGGTGGGTTGGTATTGATGGTGCCAACTGGAGGAAGCCAGAAGGCCCTGGATCCAATATCAAAAATCGAATGCACCACCCAGTGGTTAGTGTTTCTTGGCATGATGCTCATGCATACGCACAATGGGCCAACAAAAGGCTCCCGTCTGAGGCCGAGTGGGAATACGCTACACGTTGGAATAACAAAAATGCAAAAAAGTTTCCTTGGGGCGATGAATTGGTTTCCGGCAGAAAACATAGATGCAATGTATGGCAAGGTAAATTCCCTCATGAAAACAAAGCAGAGGATGGCTATCGCTGGACTGCTCCGGCTAAATCATTTCAAAGGTACGACAACCAATTCTATAATTTGATTGGAAATGTTTGGGAATGGTGTAACGATTGGTTCTGTAATCAATGGCACATTGAAGATTCAAAACAGACACGTATCAATCCACAAGGCCCCGGAAGCGGCCATAGAAAAGTCATCAAAGGTGGATCATTCTTATGCCATGAGAGCTATTGCAATCGTTATCGAATTGGTGCGAGGACGAGCAATACGCCCGATTCGGCTACTACTAATTTAGGATTCAGATGTGCTAAAAGCATTTGAAAATCTTTATGATGTAACCTATACCTATCAATACTCCATCTACTACCTTATGAACATAAAAATAAGTCTATTCGTTATTACATTTATCTTATTGATTTCAAATGCGAATGCAGAAGTTATTGCATACTACGAATTCAATGAAACACAAGGCGGGGCGAGTAATGCACTTAACTCAGTAGAAGGTTCAACTATCTCTCCCCTTAATAACAATTGGGGGAATTTAAATGGCTCAGGGCAATTGGTGATTAACCAGAATAATCCTCGCACTAATTTAGACCTAAATAACGATACATTGAGTGGTACAGTATTTTATCGAATTGATTTTAATTCTTGGAATAGCCTAAACGAAACGACCGATATAAAATTACAATTTGGATTAAGGTTAAAAAGTGGGGATACAGACCTTACTCCCACCAATCAGCTTCTGAATTTAATCATTCGTTTAAAACCCGCTAGCTCTTCAACAAATTCTTTACTTTCTACAATGGGAGCAGGACAGTTCACTTATATTACTACACTGCAAAATCCTAGCAACCAAGAAGTAAGTATACTAGTTGAAGTCAATACCGATACTGACCAATTTTCTGTTTGGGTAGATTACGATTCCCAAGGCTCTTACACAAAATTAAAAAATGCTTTAGCACTTAATTTAAATGGTGAAATAGATTTCATAGAGGTTGATGGATTAACATTAGACTCAGGGGGAGGCTATTTTGAAATTGAACGCTTGGCACTTGCAAACAGCTTCAATTCAATCACGAACCTTCAATCAAATCCAGATTCAACTTTTAATCCTTATCAAGAAAACACATTTGAGTATGAACTGTTTCAAAGAGGTTCAAGTTATACGATTGATCAATATAATGATTTTTTTGCAAATTATGCCCTTATTGACTCAGATTTAAATCAACCCTACTCCATTGAGCGTGTTGATAATGTTTATTTCTACACTTTTCCAAGGAGGAAAAACAGCGAATTGATTTATACCTTATTAGAAAGTGATGTTATAACTGAAGAATCTTGGAGTTCTATCCCTCTAAGTAACCTCGAAGAGGATATTTCTCTGAATGAAAATTACTGGCAAAGTAAATACAGGATAAATACCAGCAGTAATAAGAACTTCTTTAAAGTTCAAGCTAGGATACCCGATGATGACTTTGGAGATTTGCCTGCAGCTCGTTATGTACCAACTGACTATTCTTTTGTCTGGGGTGATCATTTCCAAGGTAGCGAACTGAACACTGAGAATTGGTTTATTGGCATGAGGAATCCTGATTCAGGAGATTTAATTCCAGGTGCAAATGGAGATTATTTACTCAAAGATGCCTATTCTGGATATGTAACTGAAGAAGATAGCTTTGTTCAAAATGGTTCTCTTATCTTAAGAAATCAAAAAAGAAGTTACACTGGTATAAGCCCTCAAGGAAGTTTTGAATACACTTCAGGCTGGGTTACCTCCATGCAGAAAGTTAATTTTAATAAAGGCTACATAGAGGTGCGTGCAAAATTCCCATCAGGAGTGCAAGTATGGCCAGCGATATGGCTTGTTTCTGAAGATCTTATTTGGGGGCCCGAATGGGATTTATGGGAATATTTCGGATATAGAGATTCAATTAATGGTTATGATGCTATGGGAATGCATTTAATGACCGGTTACGAACAAGCAGGCAATATGTGGCCAAATCAAGATCCGCAATATTGGGATATGGCCTGGATTGATTCTTATGACCTAAACTACAATGCAGAAAATTGGCACACGTATGGATGGGAATGGACAGAAACATACGCTCGATGGTGGATCAATGGCAAAGTCGTAAATACGCTTTATAAAAACCAATCTAGAAAACCCGATTTATGGCCAAATGAAGATATGTATATCATCTTAAACAATGGAGTAAGATCAGCAGCCCCCGCTTCTGATACATCAACTATATGGCCGAACCAATTAGAAATCGATTATATCGAGCTCTATCAAAAAAATTAATCTCTAATGCTTAAAATTTTTATTCTTCTTACAAGCCTAACTTTACTGAGTTCTTCTAAAGCTGATCCATCTCCTAATATTTTATGGATATTTGCTGAAGACACTTCCCCTTGGTTAGGTTGTTATAATGACCCTATAAATTTGGAACATACTCCAAACATCGACTCTCTTGCAAATTCAGGGATTCTGTTTAAAAGAGCTTTTGCTCCATCTCCAGTTTGTTCTACAAGTCGTTCTGCAATCATAATTGGGCAAAGCGCTATACGATTTGGAGCCCATAACCATCGTTCTTCTCGGACTAAAAATAAAATCCAATTACCAAAAGATTATAAGACTATACCACAGATATTACAAGAAGCCGGCTATACTACATTTAATTACGGGAAAAAAGATTATAATTTTCATTGGAGCTCAAGTATCTATAACCACAAATTGAAAAACTATACGGATTTTTCTAAACTTAAAGAAATGCAACCCTTCTTCGGGCAAATACAAATTAAAGGCGGGAAAAACAATACTTCAAAACTGCCACTAAATAAAAAAGTGTCTCCCGATACAGTTAACGTACCCCTAGACTATCCCAATCATGAATTATATAAAAAACTAGTTGCACAACATTATGATGCCATACGAATGGATGATGATCTTATAGGAGATATACTAAACGCTTTAAAGACCTATGAATTAGACAAAAATACGCTAGTTGTTTATTTTTCTGACCATGGTGCCAATAATTTTGTACGACATAAACAAATGCTATCCGAAGGAGGTCTTCATGTTCCTTTAATTATATCAGGACCCGAAAAATATATCCCTAAAAAAACAACGAGGGATGATCTCGTAAATCTAATTGATTTATCTGCAACAACTTTAGGATGGGCAGGGATAAAAATTCCTTCTTGGTTTGAAGGGCAAGATTTATTTGCCAAAAATTTCAAAGAAAGAAGATACATAGGCGGTCATAAAGATAGAATGGATCATACTATAGACAGAGTGAGAACCATTCGGACAGATGAATTTCGATACATCAAGAATTACAAACTCGATAGAATATTGCTCCAGCCTCAGTACAGGGATAAAAAGGATTACACTAAGCTTCTTTATAAACTTTATGAAGAAGAAGCATTAAGTGATACCCATAGGGATATTTATTTTGGAGAGAGAAAAGATGAAGAACTTTATAATGTAAAAGTCGATCCCTTTATGCTTAACGATCTTAGTTGCGATCCAAATTTTAATAAAATACTCAAACAGCATAGAAAACTTCTTGATGAATGGTTATCTCATGGCGATTGCGGTATGGAATTAGAATCAATTTACGAATTACAGGTCAATGGAGAAGATGCAAAATGGGGCATCGGAGTAAATGTTGAATATGAAAAATACAGGATAGATAGCGATGGCGATGGTCTTTCCGATAAGTGGGAAATAGTGAATAATAGAGACCCAAAAGACAGTTTACTATATTTTGAATTCGACTGTGGTGGGTGGCAAACAGAAGGATGGTACTCCAATAATCTTTCCTCAAATATAGCCGGCCCTCTAGGTTATTTAGATTTCAAATTAGATGATAAATTTGGTTTAATCCAAAAAAATGGACTGAATCTTAAAATTAATCCAAATTCTAGCATTAAGCTAAAAATAAGTTCTTCTGAAGATTTAGAAATTATGGCTATAATAAATAATACCATTGTTGGAAAAAATAAAATTGAAAGTTCTAAAGAGCTTAAGATAGCTGAATTGCCCATAAACATTTCTGACCGTGCTGAAAATCTGAATACCCTGGGTTTACAGTTTAAAGGCAATAAAGGTGCATTTATAAGGATAGACTCAATAAGAATGCATTAATATTTATTGTATAAAGTCTTCTTGTTGCCGCCCCACTTCATTTAACTTATATTCCAAGAGCTCTTTTTTCAATATTCTTAACTCTTTAATCAATTCTTCTGTCTCTGGAGAATTACCCATATTGGAGTTTTCCAATAGATTTGGATAATCTCTTAGAGGACTCTCATTAAAGATTAGCCGATGATTTGATCGCTTTGTAGAAAATTCAATTTCTGCCTCAGATGGTGAATTTATACCTTCGTTTAAAACTTTAGCCTTAATAGTAATTCTTCCAGGCGTTTCAGTTGACCGAATCAAAGCTACAGCTTCACCCCATAGAAGTTTTTGAGGATTAATTCCATTTTTTCTACCACCTATTAATTCGCCTTCTCCCGACACGCTAAATTCAATATATTCATCGCTTAATCGTTTTACAGCTCCACCTGCATCCACTAGATAAGCCACTACAGGAGTAATATCACTTCCATCGGCAATAGGTTGCACATTGTTTTCATCAATCCTTAATACAAGCCTTCTCTTTCTGCCTGCTGGCCAGCGAATATGTTCAGCAACAACTTCATTATTTATCAAGCCTTCTGCATGCATAGTTGCACCGTCGACAAACGGTTGATCAATTTTTCCGTAAGATTTTTTATTTTTATTTCTCACATCTACATGTCTAAAAACATTTTTGTATATTACAGGCACTCTAGGCACAGGGCTACTTGCATCCGTAGCTTTTTTAACACCTAAAGAATCTCCATATAAAGAAAGCCTTACCTCCTCGCAATTTGTAAAAATAACCACATCTTTTGGAGAAAATGGGGTCATTAAATGAGCGATATAAACAAACGGCTCAGCTTCTACTAAGGGTACTCTATCTAATCCTTCCGTTGGCAATAAACTTTTAAATAAATAATAGGAAAATTTCGGCTGACGATAAGCATCCATTATACCGCCCCAAAATGGATCTGGGTGATATCCCCTTTGATGGTCGAAAGGATGCCACATAGTGGCTCCTATCAAAGATCGACTCGCCTCGTAAGCTTTTGTCAAAGAGGGCCACTTGAAATGCTTTCCTTTGTCATCCCATTCCTCAATAAAATAATGAAGTGCTTGCTTTATTTGTGGGACTTCTCCCCACTGTTTAGCTACACGACTGACTGAATTATGATCCACCCAATTGTCCACAAAATCTCCCCATTCCCGCTTAAATACACTTTTGTTCTCATATTTCCAAATAGTATCATCCGCATATAGGACATCAAAAAAATGCTGGTTATTTCCCCGATGCGTTCGTGCATCTGAAGCAGTGTAAATTCCTTTATATGGAAACTCTTCTTTCGCCGCAGTAACAGCCTTATCCGCAAACGAATTTGGAAATTTCGTCTCATTCGGAACAACCTCCCAAAGCAAAACGGATGGACGATTACGCTCTAAGCGGATCATTTTACGTATATCGTCTAGCATTCGCTGTTCAAAAATTGGTTTGTCATTCCAAAATTGCCAACCAGGAGTAGTCGCAACAAATAAAAGCCCTAGTTCATCGCAAGCGTCCATAAATGCAGGATCTTGAACATAATGTGCAGAACGAATAACTCTCATGCCAGCTTGGCGAAGCTTTAATGCATCTCTGTAATGTAAATTATTAGTTAATGCATTCCCAATATGGGCAAAATCTTGATGCCTATTCGCACCAATTAGGAGATTTGGATAAGGTTTTCCATTGAGATAAAGTCCATCCTTACCTTTCATTTCAATTGTCCTCAGCCCAATTTTTTTACTTAAGCTGTCTAAACAATTTCCACTCTCATCAACTATTTCAACAAGTAAGTCATACCTGTAGGGATCGTCTGGAGACCAAAGTTTTGGATTTTTGACCAATAAATCGAAAGATGAAATTATTGATGTATTTTTAGAACAATACTCGCTATTCGAATCTTCAATAATCACATTACCTAAAGAATTGATTAATTTTATGTTTACCTCTACCGACCTACCGAATCCCTCATTGAAAATATCTGCATCAATCAATACCCGAGCTGAATCTTCTGATAAATCTTCATAATGAATAAAAATTCCACCTCCTGCCACCTTGTCTGCTGCAATAGGGTTTGTTATGTAGGTATTATTGTGTGTGACCAACCAAACATCCCGGTAGATTCCACCAAAGTATGTAAAATCTAGAGTCTCTTGCTTCTTGCCTGGAGGATAGTCGGGATCATTACTGTTATCTGCTCTAACAGCGATTAAATTATCTTCTCCATAATTAACGAAATCTGTGATATCTAAGTGTATTGGAAGATAGCCACTAAAATTTTCCGCTATCAATTTTCCATTAATCCAAATTTTCGACTTGCCCATTATTCCTTCAAAATGAATGAAAATTTTCTTACCCTTTAATTGCTCATCGACGATAAAATGCTTTCTATACCAAGCTGGACCTTGATAATTTGCCCCACCACTTGCACTAAGTGGCAATATTTCAAGACCATGTGGTAAATTTACGACAGGCCAATCGCTGTCATTAAAATCATTAGTATAGGCATCCAAAACATCACCTTTGATAAAACGCCAGCCAACATTAAAATTTATTGCTTCACGAATATCTGGCTCTGTTTGATAAAACCCTGCAGTAGAAAATTCAGGCCTATAGGATTCCTTTTCTTTATTCTCTATAGCAATACCGAGCACTATATATCCAATATTGAGAATGTAAAAAAAGACGACTGATTTGTAGAATATTTTAATCATGTTTTATCCAATTAAATATCATTAATGAATTTTTTGGTTTGAATTTTTAACAGATTCAAGTTCCTGTTTTAGATTCTCTGCAATGATAGAATACTTATTGATAAGATTTAAAG
>OZSS01000267.1_pt1 | contig 24354 bp, 15 predicted proteins | sample 1779911 | NCBI WGS metagenome assembly OZSS01 (sample SAMEA2603589, study PRJEB24840) | metagenome | biome: Water; feature: Photic zone; material: Seawater sample | place: Mediterranean Sea | collected 2013-11-12 | depth 10 m
ACTCCCTTGTAAGCTAATAAGTTGTGATTAATATTTATGTAATACTCACCAATTATTTTTAAATTAAACTTATCAATTATCGTGTAGTTCGGTATTATAGAGCCTGCGATTGAGTTTTCTATTGCCATAATTCCCACCTGGGCTTCAGAGCTCGATATGCTTTCTGCCATTTTATCAAATGACAAACATTCTAAAACACTGACTTCTTCACCATATAATGCACAAGCGACATCGTGATGATATGAGCCTTTGATACCTTGTATTGATACTAACATAATCAAAAAAAAAAGTCCTGATTACCAGGACTCCTTGTTTAAATTTTAAGATTTACTAACAAAAAATCCTATTCTTATACTGGTAGTAAAAGAAATAAACTGAATTTTTATTGTAAAAATATTTTAACATGATTCCAAATGTAATACAGTATTTAGTTATCTCAAAATTAATTAACTAAAATATTGCTACTTAAGTCGTCCACCTCCAGAATTACCTCTCCTGCTCCTGTTCTGATTTGCATCATTCTTTTTCTCTTTTCCCCCAAAGAGTGTCAAATCATATTTCAACTTAAAAAGAATATATCTAGGCTGGATGATATAGCTTCTAGTTTGTGTGAAAAACTGGTTAAATGAATCTCTGTTGGTAGATGTATCATTTAACAAGTTAGAGACACCAACTGAATACTCCCATTTTGAGCCTTCCTTGTTATAAGAAATATCTGCATCAAGAAACCTAAAATAATTTAATACTTGGTCTTGGTTTTTATACTTATTATAACTGTACTCAGCAGTAAAAACGAATCCTTTTCCAAAATACGCATCAGTCCTGATAAATGGTGTTTCTCTTACAAATTTGTTCTCAATATTTGCGTTCTTGTAGTTATTAAGGTTGTATTTTAATCCGATCTCAAAGTTTGGCTTATCTCTAAAGTTAGTTTCCAGGCTTGCTTCATAATCTTGATTAAAGCTCTCGGCATTGTTAACCACATCATTAATTATGTTAGAGAACTCACTATATCTAACATTGGCACTCAAATTTATTTTGATGTTTTTAAACCTTTTATCTAATCTGGCCCTCGCAGAATAAGTTTCCCTTGGAAATATTGAATTGTCCGCTGTTCTAACTGAGTTAATACCATCTATTGCAGCTCGAGATTGAATAGAGTTTTCTCTTTTGGAATAGGATATATTGGAGAAGATATTTGTAAAAGTAAATTGATTAATACTTCTATAATTCAAATTATATGAATTTACGATTGCCGCTTCCAACTGTCTATTTCCTCTAAATATGCTGTTATAATTATTAAAAACATAACCTTCCGAAATATTATTAACATCGGTGAATTGAGTATTTTTTCTATAAGTAAACCTTAAATTTTCATTCTTCTTGAACTGCATATTAACTCTTAGGTTTGGTCTTATGTCAGAAATGTCTTTTGAATATGTTTGGCCTAGTTGGGTGTTGTTGTTATCATAAAAATGAAGTGTTAAACCTGGGTCAATTGTAAATATCCCAGTTCTAATTCTGTAATTAAGGGCAAAATATAAGTCTTTGAAACTAAAATCTACATCATTATTAAACTGATCATCATCAAAAAGCTTTCTTATACCACCATCTAAAATCTGGTTAAAGTTTGAGAAGTAATTTTGATCAACATTGGTGAAACCAATGCTTAGGTTAAGATTTGATTGATCATTAATTAAATAAAAATAGTCAAGCTTGGCCTCAAGTTTTTGTGTTTCAATTAATCTGTATTGAGCAATATCAAATCTCTGAACATTAGAGTCAAAAGGGATTAATGACAAGAACGGATTCCTGTCCCTCACGGCTCTGCCAATAGGATCTTCGGTTTGGTCCAAGTGCTGTGCTTCGAACGAAAATATGTGATTATCATTAAGGGTGTAGTAAACTTTTAGTTCCTGGTTCAAAGCATTAGGAGTTTGAGTTCTTGTTAAATCGAGGTTTTCCTCAACCCTATTATTCAATCTTCCATAAATTGAAGTCAAATCATTAACTTCTGACTGGTCAGAGCTGTTATATAATATATTGTATTCCAACTGAAAAATTTCGTTTGGTTCGTACTCAAGACTAAACTTGTAAAGTTCGAGCGTACTCTTTTGAAGGGAATATTCTCTGGTATTTTCTTCAACCTCAGTAGCATTATAAGTTCTTTTGATTTTTTCCTCAATATCATTAGTGACTGTTGTAAAAACACTAAACCCAGAAATTTCAAGCCCCTTGTCATTATTGACAGAAAAATTGGCTGCTCCAAACTCAGATTCGATTAACTTAGCCCTGTTATTTTGCAGACTTCCGATTCCTGCTAAATCTGAACTGATATTAATTGATGTTCCAGCTCTGGAGTTAAGATTATTAAATCCACCCGAAAACCTGTAAAAATCTCGTCTGCTTAAAGCTGGAGACCCGACATCATTTGAATTACCTAGAACACTAAAATTAAATTTTTTATCATAGTAAAATATTTTTGGGGCAATCAAATGAATATCATCTGGTCCTCTTCCAGCTAAAATTTCTCCAAACCAAAACTTATCTTTTCCATCCTTGAGTCTGATATTAATAGCGAAATTATCTTCATTATTTTGAACACTTCTTAATTGTCCTACTTCGGTAAAATTTCTTAGTACTTCAACTTTTCCAACTGCCTTAGCTGGTAAATTTTGAGCGGCTAGTTTTGTATCACCATCAAAAAAATCTTTACCCTCTATTTGTATTTTTCTTACCTCTTGGCCCTCCACTTCTATTCTTCCATCCTCGTTCACTTCAATTCCTGGCATGTTTGCTAGTACATCAGATAATTTTTTTTCAGTTCCTGTGTTAAATGCATCAGCGCTGTATACGATCGTATCTCCTTTTATTTCTACAGGCATTTCATAAACCAATTCAACCTCATCCAATGCCTCAGCTTGTTCTTCTAAAACAAAATCTTTAATTAAATCCTCACTTAGTGAAATATTAAATTCAATTGGTTTATAACCAATAAATGTGATTTTAATATTGAACTCAGTATCTTTTTTTAAGTTCAAACTGAAATACCCATTATCATTTGAAATGCCAAATCCGTCTAAAATTTGAGTTTCATTGTTTACAGCTATTATGTTAGCTCCCATTATTGAATATCCGGTCTGATCTTTAATTTCACCGCTTAAGTTGACCTGACTAAATAAAAAAACAGGGAAAATTAGAAAGAATAAATACCTCATCTAGCGAAGTCTTGCTGTAGAAGATTGTCTTTTCTGCCTTGCTTTTCTCCACATTTCTAATGATTCAGCTCTTTTTTCATCTTGCAGAGTAACAAAATCTTGATTTGAGATAGTTTTGCCTTTTTTTGGTCTCTTTATCTTTGTTTTTTCTTTGGGGTTCATTACAATTTTTGTACAAAGGATTGTTGTTTTATCATCACTAACCTCCAAAATAAGTCCTGGTAAACCTTGATACCAAGAGGGTCCACTTGATACAGGTATTTCAGGGGTGAACCAAGCAACAACTTCAACATCTCTCATTTTTTTTGGTTTTTTATTCTGACTGGTTTGATTATTTTGATTCCAACTACCAAATGAGAATACTTTTTCCTCTACTTTCTTTGAGTACGTAGCTTTGTAACAAGTATATTGTCCAATCTTTTTTGATTCGCCTGACATTTTCCATTTTGTATTTTCAAGGTCTTCGGTTACCAAAAAGAATTTACCCATCATTTCTGTTTCATTTATGGAAATTTTGTCTTGTGCATTTTTATAAATTTTTCCAATATTTTCACCTACATAATTAGCCATCCAATTAAAACCTTGGCCCTCAGTTTCTAATTTTTCAATTTCTTTGTATGTAGACTCTATCGAATTAAATTCCAATACATAATCTTTTTCAGTATTTCTTTTAATCATATCATTCATATAACCTTTTCTTGATGCATATCTTGGGTTATCCATCCAAGATTTGTCAACAGATATTTTTGACATGTAGTATGCTTTTCCTTGAAAGTCTTGCGAAAAGCACAAGATTGGAATTAATGATATTATGGACAGGAGATTTTTCATATTTTAGTTATTAATTGTAAGACTGAAAAAAGTTTAAAAAGTTTAAAAATTTTTCAAATTTATATTTTACATTTATTAATAATCAAAAACCATGCATTTAGCTATCGCAGGAAATATTGGCGCTGGTAAAACTACCCTGACAAAAATGCTTTCAAAGCACTATGGCTGGGAGCCGTACTATGAAGATGTTCTTAAGAATCCATATTTGGATGACTTTTATGAGAGAATGGAAAGATGGTCCTTCAACCTACAAATATATTTTTTAAATAGCAGGTTTAATCAAATGATAGACTGTGCCAATAATGAAAAAGATACAATTCAAGATAGAACGATTTATGAAGATGCTAATATTTTTGCTCCAAATTTACTTTCAATGGGTCTAATGACAAATAGAGATTTCAAAAACTACGACTCAATATTCAAAACACTAAAAACCTATATTAAAAATCCTGACTTATTAATTTATCTAAGAAGCGGTATTCCAAATCTTGTAGATCAAATTCATAAAAGAGGAAGAGATTATGAAAACTCTATTAGCATAGAATACCTAAGTAGGTTGAACGAAAGATATGAAGCTTGGATTGAAAAATATGACAGTAGTAATTTACTTATCATTGAGGTTGACGATATAGATTTTGTAGAAAGTAAAGATGATTTTGATTCAATTATCTCAATGATTGATTCAAAAATAAAAAGTTTTGCTTAAATCCTAATTTTCTTCTTTTATATCTGCGATTCTCACAAGCAGATCAGCTTTTGAACCATAACATTTTTCAATATTCTCAGTAAAAACACCATTCACATTAGTTTTAGTTGTGATGGTTAGCACACTCTCCGTAGGTTTTTCTTCATTAACATTTAGTACAACAGTTTTATTAATGTCTTTAAAGTCATTAAAAACTAACTGTTCGGCACCATGTTCACCTAAAATTGGAGCAATTACAAGCCCTACTAGACATGTAAGTTTAATGAGTATATTCATCGAGGGACCAGATGTATCTTTAAAAGGATCTCCAACTGTATCACCTGTAACTGCGGCTTTGTGAGCATCTGAGCCCTTTTTTTCAATTTTACCATTTATTTCAACTCCTGCTTCAAAAGACTTTTTTGCATTATCCCAAGCTCCACCAGCATTGTTTTGGAAAATAGCCCACAAAACACCTGAGACGGCAACACCTGCCATATAACTTCCGAGAGATTCAGGACCCATTATAAATCCAATTATAACGGGTGTTACAATTGTTAAAATACCAGGTAAAAGCATTTCTCTTAAAGCTGCATTAGTAGATATTTCAACACATTTTTCATAATCAGGCTTGGATTTTCCCTCTAAGATGCCCGGTATTTCTTTAAACTGTCTTCTAACCTCTTGAACCATTTTCATTGCAGCTTTACCAACTGATTCCATTGCTAAAGCAGAAAAAATAACTGGAATCATTCCCCCGATAAAGAGTGCTGCAAGTACGTCAGCTTTGAAAATGTTGATTCCATCTATTCCAGTGAATGTGACGTATGCTGCAAAAAGAGCCAGAGCAGTAAGTGCAGCAGAGGCAATAGCAAATCCCTTACCTGTTGCAGCAGTTGTATTACCAACAGAGTCTAATATATCTGTTCTTTCCCTAACTTCTTTTGGAAGCTCGCTCATTTCAGCGATACCACCAGCGTTGTCGGATATCGGACCAAATGCATCAATTGCCAATTGCATAGCAGTTGTTGCCATCATTGCTGATGCAGAAATCGCAACGCCGTAAAAACCACCAAGTTCATAAGCACCCCAAATTGCAACTGCAAACAAGATGACAGATGAAAATGTTGATTTCATACCTGTTGCAAGGCCAGCAATTATATTTGTAGCAGCACCGGTTGATGAGTTTTGGACAATATTTAAAACAGGCTTCTTACCAAGGGCTGTATAGTATTCGGTAAAAGCAGAAATTAGATAACCAACGGTTAAACCAACAATTGTTGAGTAAAAAATATTTATGCTTGGTATGTCTTTTGTACCCTCCCCAAAAAACTTCATTCCGTTAATGGTTTCAGGAAGTAATAGTTGTATTAAAACCCAACATGATCCAAGAGTGATCAATATCGATATCAAATTTCCTAAATTTAATGAACTCTGAACTTTAGCTTCTTTTGCATCATTGTTTTTTATTTTAATGACTAATGTTCCGATTATTGAAGCGATAATTCCAACTCCTGCAATAAATAGTGGCAGAAGTATCGGACCAATACCACCAAATGGGTCATCAAATTGCTGTTGTGCATAATCAGTCATATCCTTAATAATGTAGTTTCCTAAAACCATAGATGCCAAAACAGTTGCAACATAACTTCCAAATAAGTCAGCGCCCATTCCAGCAACATCCCCAACGTTATCTCCAACATTATCAGCAATTGTAGCAGGGTTTCTTGGGTCATCTTCAGGTATTCCTGCCTCAACTTTTCCAACTAAATCAGCACCAACATCAGCAGCTTTTGTGTATATACCACCACCAACTCTTGCAAATAATGCGATTGACTCTGCACCAAGTGAAAAACCAGCTAAAGCTTCTAGAACTACTGTCATATCCAAATAAAAGTTATTGCTGTCGCCAGACATAAATTGGTTCATAAAAAACATTAAAAACAAACTTAGGCCAAGGACAGCCAAACCAGCAACACCCAGACCCATTACAGTACCACCCCCAAATGCGATATCCAGAGCTTTAGGTAAACTTGACCTTGCTGCTTGAGTTGTTCTACTGTTAGCGTCTGTTGCTATTCTCATTCCAATATTTCCAGCTAAACCCGAGAAAACAGCACCGACAACAAATGCTGGTATTATCATCCAACTGGTTGTCTCTACTAAAATTGAAATAACGAATAAAGCAATTGAAGCAACGATTACAAAAACAAACAACAATCTATATTCTGCATTGAGAAAAGCAAGTGCCCCTTTTTTTATGGCTGAACTGATTGTAATCATTTTTTCATTACCAGGGTCTTGTTTTTTTACCCATCTGGCCTTAAAAAACATAAATATTAGACCTATTATAGACAAAGCGATTGGGACAAAAACTGGATTGAAATTCATCTTATTAAAATTTAGGGGTCAAAAATAGAATTTATTTTTGATATAGTACTTTATGGACAGACTTAATTACGTCATTTTGGTTAGGAAGCCACTCTGCTAGTAAGACAGGTGAATAGGGTGCTGGGGTATCAGCTGTATTTAATTTTTCAATCGGAGCATCCAAATAATCAAAACACTTGTTTTGAATTTGATGAGATATTTCTGTAGAAACATTTCCAAATGGCCAAGCTTCTTCAACTATCACTAGTCTGTTTGTTTTTTTGACGGAGTTTATGATTGTATCTATGTCAAGTGGTCGAATCGTTCTAAGGTCAATTATTTCTAAGTCAATGTTTTTTTCCTTCAATTTGTCTGAAGCTTTATATACCTCTTTAATAATTTTTCCAAAAGAAACAACTGTAACATCATTACCTTCTTTTTTTACTTCTGCCTCTCCAATTGGTATCAAATATTCTTCCTGCGGAACATTTCCTTTGTCCCCATACATCTGTTCAGACTCCATAAAAATAATGGGGTCATTGTCTCTTATTGCTGACTTCAACAAACCTTTTGCGTCGTAGGGATTGGATGGTACAATTACCTTTAGACCGGGGCAATTTGCAAACCAGTTGTCAAATGCCTGTGAATGTGTTGCTGCAAGTTGTCCAGCGGAGCCAGTTGGTCCACGAAAAACAATGGGACATGGAAACTGTCCACCAGACATTTGTCTAATCTTAGCTGCGTTATTGATTATTTGGTCTATGCCTACCAGTGAAAAATTGAATGTCATAAACTCAATAATTGGTCTATTACCAGTCATAGTGGACCCAACCCCTATTCCAGCAAAGCCTAATTCACTTATTGGTGTATCGATGACCCTCAATTCTCCAAATTCATCTAACATTCCCTTCGATGCTTTGTATGCACCGTTGTATTCCGCAACTTCTTCACCCATGAGGTAAATAGTTTCGTCTCTTCTCATTTCTTCAGACATTGCTTCACAAATGGCTTCTCTAAATTGAATTTCTCTCATTTACAACAAAAATATGAATATTTATTTTAAAATTTTTCAAATACTATGCGTGCATAGTAAATTGATTTTAATTATCTTTATAGTTAGGTATATTCATGAAAATTTTAGTATGTATAAGTTGTGTTCCAGAAACAACTTCAAAAATAAATTTCACAAATAATAACACTGAATTTGACAGCAGCCAAGTTCAGTATGTTATTAATCCAAACGATGAGTTTGGGTTAACTAGAGCTGTATGGTTTAAAGAAAATGATGGTGCAGAAATTGATGTCATTTCGGTTGGATTGGAAAATACTGATCAAATTTTAAGAAAAGCTTTGGCTATTGGAGCAGATAGAGGATATAGAATAAATCAAGAACCAACTGACAGCTACCAAGTAGCGAAATTATTGTCTAATCATATATCAAAACACAATTACGATTTGGTCATTGCAGGAAGAGAATCAATTGATTACAATGGAGGAATGGTTCCCGGAATTATTGCTGAAATTTTACATTTTAATTATGTAACAAATTGTGTTGATCTAAAAATAAATGAAAATAAAGCAAAAATAAAAAGAGAAATTGAAGGTGGAATCGAAACCTTGTCATGCAAACTTCCTTTGATAATTGGAGCTCAAAAAGGGCTTGTTGAAGAATCAGATTTAAAAATCCCTAACATGAGAGGAATAATGCAGGCTCGTTCAAAGCCATTTGAAATTATTGAAGACAACACAGTGGAAGCTAAAACAAATACTATCTCGTTTTCAAAGCCTGAGAATCATAAAGAAATCAAAATATTATCACCAGATAATTTGGATGAGCTCATTGATCTTCTACACAATGAAGCAAAAGTAATTTAGAATGAGCATATTAGTCTACATAGAATCCAACCAAAATGAAATAAAAAAAAGTTCATTTGAGTTACTTTCATATGCTAAAGAGTTGTCAAAAAAACTCTCGCTGGAGGTAATTGCACTTGTAATTAATTGTTCTAATATTTCAACTCTTCAAGAGTTTGGCCCTGATAAAATATTATCAATAAATCAAACTAAGTTAAATTTATTTAATGCTCAAAATTATGCTGAGTTAATTTCTAATATTTCAAAAAGTACAGGTGCTAAAAATATTATAATTTCTGACAGTGTCAATTGTAAATATTTAGCTTCACTTCTATCTGTAAAAATCAATGCAGCTTTTATTTCTAATGTTGTTTCTATTCCATCCTCCATATCCCCGTTTATTGTAAAAAGAAGTACCTTTTCTAACAAAGCTTTTTGTGATATCAAAATAAATTCTGATATCAAAATTTTAAGCATCTCCAAAAACTCATTTGGTGTAAACAAAGATAAATCCGAACCAATTATCGAAAACATTGAAAATGATTTCATTGAATCTGGGATTGTTTTTGAGTCTGTTGAACTTTCGAGTGGCTCTGTTAGTATTGAAGATGCAGATATAGTTGTCTCTGCAGGAAGAGGAATGAAAGGCCCTGAGAATTGGAATATTATTGAGGATTTAGCAAAAACACTTAATGCTGCAACCGCATGCTCCAAGCCCGTCTCTGATTTGGGGTGGAGACCCCACAGTGAGCATGTAGGACAAACTGGAAAACCAGTTTCAACCAATCTTTACATTGCAATAGGAATTTCTGGTGCCATTCAACATTTGGCGGGTGTCAGTTCTTCAAAAGTTAAAGTTGTAATTAATACAGATCCTGAGGCACCGTTCTTTAAAGTTGCAGATTATGGTATCATTGGTGATGCGTTTGATGTTGTCCCAAAATTAAATGAAAAACTTAAGGTTTTCCAAGCTGAAAATAATTAACTTTCTGTAATCATTTAATGATCCATGAGCTTAGTTGAGTTAAAGGTAAATAGAATATCATATAGTCAATCACAAAACGGTGCTTACGCACTTATTTTGGAGGAAAATGATGGTGATAGAAAGCTACCAATAGTAATAGGAGGTTTTGAGGCCCAATCTATTGCAATTGCATTGGAAAAAAACATTGAACCACCACGCCCTCTAACTCATGATTTGTTTAAAAAGTTTGCGAAAAATTTTGAAATTAAAATCAAACAAGTCATTATTCACAAACTTGTTGATGGTATTTTTTATTCAAGTCTTATATGTGAGAGAGATCGTGTAGAAGAGATTCTAGATGCAAGAACCTCGGATGCAATTGCACTAGCACTAAGGTTTGACTCTCCAATTTATACTTATGATAAAATTTTGGAAAAGGCTGGAATAATTTTGAAAAAAGAAGTTTCCAAAAAAAATGTAAAAAATGATCTTCATGATGATTTTAAAAAATACAGTAAAAAACAACTTAGTAAGAAAATTGAAAATGCAATTGAAGCTGAAAATTACGAATTGGCTGCAAGGTTGAGAGATGAAATAAATACAAGGAAATAGTTTATGTTAAATTTTTTATCATTCATTGATCAGAATATACCTAACGCTGGTTTTTCATTTGACAGCTTTTCAAGAGGATTATTAGGGTTAGTAACCATACTCTTGATTTCTTATTTTTTAAGTAATAACAAGAAAAAAATTAATTGGAAAACGGTCTTTATCGCATTATTTTCACAGATTGTTCTTGCTATTTTAATCTTAAAAGTAGGTTTTGTTCAAAAGTTATTTGAGGGGGCAGGCTATGCTTTTGTCAAACTAATTGATTTTACAAGAGAAGGAACATTATTTGTTTTTGGAGACTTGTTAAAACCTAACTCAACAAGTTACATTTGGGCTTTTGAGATTTTACCCACTGTCATATTTTTTTCGGCAATTACTTCAATTCTTTTTTATTTAAATGTAATTCAAGTAGTAGTAAAATTTTTTGCACGGCTTTACACAAGATTTTTAAAAATATCAGGATCCGAAAGTTTATCCGTCATTGGAAATATTTTCTTGGGTCAGACAGAAGCTCCATTAATGATTAAAGCATACCTTCCAAATATGAACAAATCTGAAATTTTATTGGTTATGGTTGGAGGAATGGCTACTGTAGCTGGTGGTGTTTTAGCTGCTTACATTGCTTTTTTAGGTGGTGATGACCCAGCTAAACAAGTTGAATTTGCCAAGCATTTATTAACAGCATCTGTAATGGCAGCTCCAGGTGCAATTTTAATTTCAAAAATTTTATATCCACAAACTGAAAAAATTGAAAGTGATGTCAAAATATCTAACTACAATGCTGGATCTAATATTCTGGATGCAATTTCAAATGGAACTATAGAGGGCATAAAACTCGCTGTAAACATAGGTGCAATGGTTTTGGTATTTATTGCTTTTATCGCGCTGGTTAATTACTTGTTTTTGAGTTTTGGGGAGCTAACAGGGATCAATTCATTATTAATGGAAAACACAATTTATGACTCATTGTCGTTAGAAGCGATAATGGGATTTGTATTTGCTCCTTTGATGTGGCTTATAGGAATTGCAACTGCTGATATTATGCCAATGGGACAACTATTGGGAATAAAACTTTCTATTAACGAATTTATAGCTTACATGCAACTTGCTGACTTTCAGAGTAGTTCAAATCTTGTAACATTAAAATATCAAAAGTCTGTTATAATGGCTACTTATATGTTGTGTGGTTTTGCGAATTTTTCATCAATTGGTATTCAAATTGGTGGTATTGGATCATTAGCGCCAAACCAAAGAAAAACATTATCGGAGTTTGGTATTAAAGCTTTAATAGGTGGTGCTCTTGCTTCATTGCTATCTGCTACTATTGCAGGTATGTTAATTGGTTAATATCTTTTTGTTTTTTTTAATTTTTCTTCTTTCACATTTTATAATTTTATAGATGTGAAGCAGTATCTGGATCTTATAAAACATGTTATCGAAAAAGGTGATGAAAAAGGAGATAGAACAGGAACGGGAACCAAGAGTGTATTTGGTTATCAGATGCGTTTTAATCTACAAAACGGTTTTCCCCTCGTAACCACCAAAAAATTGCATCTAAAATCTATTATTTACGAGTTATTATGGTTTATAAACGGAGAAACCAATATCAAATATTTAAAAGAAAATGGAGTCAAAATTTGGGATGCATGGGCAGACAAAAATGGAGATTTAGGTCCTGTCTATGGTTCACAATGGAGAAATTGGAACAATGAAAAAATAGATCAAATCTCAAATTTAATCGAACTGATTAAAAATAATCCAAATAGCAGAAGGATGTTAGTTTCTGCTTGGAATCCAAGTGTTTTACCTGATACTAATAAAGGCTTTGATGAAAATATAATGAATGGAAAAGCAGCTTTACCTCCATGTCATGCCTTCTTTCAATTTTATGTATCGAATAAAAAATTATCTTGTCAACTTTACCAAAGAAGTGCAGATATATTTCTTGGTGTACCATTTAACATAGCATCTTATGCGCTTTTTACTCACATGATTGCACATGTTTGTAAACTTGATGTTGGTGATTTTGTTCACACATTTGGTGATGCTCACATTTACAATAATCATATTGATCAAATTCAACTACAATTATCCAGATCACCAAGAAAATTACCCGAACTAAATATTAAACGAATAGTGAAAAGCATTTTTGATTTCAGGTTTGAAGATTTTGAAATTTTAAACTATAATCCTCACCCCCACATTAAAGGAAAAGTTTCAGTATAGTTTGGCATTGAGTTTGTAATTATATTTGGCACTGATTTTGCAAATTAATTAGTAGGTGAAATATATATTTTAATTTAAATTTATAGTCTTGAAAATAAACAAAGCAATTCTTACCGTTTTTACTTTCCTTTTGCTATTTGCTTTAGTTGATTATGTCCACATATCTAATGACGAAAAAAGAGTTATTCATAAGGAAAACTTAAAAAAATCAACACTGAGTAAAACCAATAATTTAGATAAAAAAACAAGAAAAGGTCTAGAATTACCACCAAATCCCTACTATGAAAAAATGCTTGAACTATCAATGAACCCATTGACAGGTAGAGCAGAGCCTGAAAAATTATTTGAGTTAAGAAAACAACTTGAAAATCAAAGTAACAGGATCAGCTCAAGGTTTGGGGCTGTTCCAGGTGAAAATGAAGAAATGAAGTGGATTCAAAGAGGTCCAACAAATGTTGGTGGTAGAACAAAAGGAATTATGTTTGATCCAAATGATCCAACAGACGAAACTGTTTTTGCAGGAGGTGTTAGTGGTGGAATATTCAAAAATACTAATATTTCAAATCCAGATTCCGAGTGGACATTAGTCACTAAAAATATACCACAAAATATTGCTGTATCGTCATTAGCATATGACCCAAACAATACCCAAATATTTTATGCTGGAACAGGTGAATCATACACCGCTGGTGATGCATTAGGTAATGGTTTATGGCAATCCAAAGACGGTGGAGATACATGGAATAAAGTATTTGGTGGAGATACGGACAATCCCTCAACATTCATTAGTGAGCCTGATGTGGTAGAGATTATAGATCCTGTGTCAAGTAGAACATATAATTATGGAAGTGCAGATTATGGCCCACCAGTACCATCAGAACCAATTGTTGCACAAGCAGTACTTGCAAATCCAATTCTCGGTTGTAGTTCCTTTTCTAACGCTGCTGATGTGAAGGATAAAATAGTAATAGTAGACAGAGGTGATTGTTATTTTTCCAATAAAAGTTATGCCGCAACTCAAGCTGGTGCTAAATTGGTCATTGTTGTAAACCAAGATAATGGCTCTGGTGATTGGACTGATGGGGTATTTACAATGACTTCACCCGGAGCTAATGCAGATCCACCAATTACGTATGATCTAGATTGGATAAATATCCCATCCATTCTAATTTCGCGTGCAGATGGAAATCATCTAAAGTCCTTACTTAATTCTGGTGATGTTACTTTATCCATAAAAAAATCAAGTGTCCAAATTCAAGGCTACAGAATCGTTTCGGGAACATATTATATAAATGATGTTGCAGTAAGGTTTAATGATCAAATTGGAAAATCAGAAGTCTTGGTTGCAGCCGGTACATCGTCATACAGAGATGCCTCTCGAACGATTTTTGGAAGTGACAGTGATTATGGTTTTTTTAAAGGTACAGAAGATGCAAACGAGGAGTGGACATGGGAGAGGATTCCTCTATATGGAGAAAATAGTAATATTTTACTTCAACCGATTGATATTGAAATTAGTCCTGTAGACGAAAGAGTTTGGGTATCAACTACTAGATGGAGAGGTCAAGGAGGTGGTGCTGTCTATCTTGCTAACGAAGACGTAACCTCCTTTGAAAAGAAATTCCAAATTACAGAAGACACCAATGAAGATGGAATTGTTGACTCAGAAGACGCAGGAAGCGGTCGAAGAACTGAGATTGACATATCATCCAATAATACTGTTTGGGTCCTGGGTCAAATTGAAACTGACAATGGTGGTTTGTCATCACCTCCCGTAGGTATATTTAAGGCTCCAAATGCGTTTGAAGGAACAGTTACAAGAATTCAACTACCATCAGATATTGATAATGGTATAAGCGATGATGATTTTACCAGAGGTCAATCCTTTTACGATTTAATGATCAAAGCTGACCCGACAAATCCCAATGTTGCATACGTAGGTGGTATTGATCTTTTTAGAACCGATAATGGTGGTAATGCATCTGGCTCAAGTAATCCTTGGACGCAAATTTCTCACTGGTATGGTATGTCAGGAATGCAATTTGCTCATGCCGATCAACATAGCTCAACGATTTCAAGTGTGGACCCAAATAAAATTTTATTTGGAAATGATGGGGGAATATTTTTTAGCGATAATAAAGGAACAAATTTAAGCTCGAGAAATAGTAATTATCATACTTCTCAATACTATACTATCGCAGTTGCACCTTCGACTATGTTTGAAAATCATTCCACAAATCAGCGTGGTACTGATAGAAGTATCAATGCTACCAGAACCAAAATAATATCACAAACTGGTGCAAATCAAGATGTCTTTGTTGGCGGTCTTCAAGATAATGGAACAATGTTCCAAGTTGACAGGGAAAACAGAAATACCTCGGCAATTGATGTCTCAGGTGGAGATGGAGCTGCAACCATGTTTTCTCAAAATATTAATAATAAGTATTACATAACAAATTATGTTTACAATCGTGCTGTAGAAGCAGTAAATCTTAATGGTGATAGTTCTAGGACATTCAGATTAAATTCTGAAAGTAGCACAAATGGTGACTTTATTACTGTTCAAGATTTAGATTCCAACAGAGGTGTTGTTTATTCAAACTACAGGTCAGGGAACAACAACAGAATTATTGCATACCACAGCTGGGATGATTTTAAAGATGCTGACCGAAATACTAATGCTCCAAACATTATATTAACAGGTTCTCTTGACGGCAATGTTTCTGCGATAAAAGTCTCCCCTCACACGACAGATAGTTCAACAATTTTTGTAGGTACCGAGGCTGGAAGCATCTTCAAGGTCACTAATGCTGATACTGCCGACGCTAATGAAAACTCAACAGCAAACTGGTCAAATATAACAGGTGGTCAATTTTTAGGCAGTGTCTCTGATGTTGAGCTTGGAAAGGATGAAAATCATATTTTTGTAACCTTCCATAACTATGGTGTAGAGAATGTTTTCTATTCTGATGATGGAGGACAATCATGGACAGAGAAAGAAGGAAATCTCCCTGATATTCCCGTTAGATGTGTGCTACAAAATCCTCTTTCTGAGAATGAGGTTATAATTGGAACCGAGTTAGGTGTATGGTATACAAAGAATTTTGACTCTGACTCACCAGATTGGTCAAGAGCCAACTCAGGTATGAGTGATGTAAGAATTACAGATTTAGATATGAGAGATGATTACAAGGTTTTTGCAGCTACATATGGCTTAGGAATTTACTCCGGTATTTTTACCGAAGAAGAAGTCATTGTGGAACCTTCCCTTTCTATCAATGTTGACCCAAAAATTTTGAAAATTGGACAAGGAAATTCTGATACTTTTGATATTAATTATGAGGTTGAAGGAGGCTTTAATGAAGAAGTTACTTTTGACGTTGTTAACCTGCCATCCCTAACTACTGAATCATACAATCCCAGTGATGTAATCACTATCAACCAAGATGGAACCTTAGTTGTTACAATAAATGTTGGATCTGAAGAAGTTTCAGGCTCTTACAATCTTGAAGTAACAGCTACGAGTATAAATCAGTCGCTCACTGCCAATATCACTTTAGATATTCTTTCAGACGACTTTGACAATGATGGGATATTTAATGAAAATGATAATTGTCCTGATACCGCAAATCCAGATCAATCCGATCTGGATGATGATGGAATTGGTGATGTTTGTGATCCTAACCCAATCCCACAAAATACATTCACTCTGCAAACAACTGATGAGTCATGTAAATCATCTGACGATGGAAGGTTAAGTATTTCAATATTAGAGGACGAAATTCCAGGAATAAAGTTTACGATTCATGTTAAAAATGGTCCAGGTGGCTTCTCTCACAATCCTGAATCCATCTTAGGTAATAGTTGGTCTTTGGGTAATTTAGAGGCTGGTAATTATGAAGTGTGTCTTACATCAATTTCTCTACCTAGCTATGAGCAGTGTTTCAATGTTTTAATTACTGAACCAGATGATATTTCAGTTTTCACTGAGAAAAGAGAAAACTCCCAAGACTTAAATCTTGACTTAAGTGGAAGTATGAATTACAATATTATTCACAATAATAAATATTATACAACCTCTGACTCTGAATTTACCCTCACGCTTGACAAAGGATTAAATTTCATAAAGGTTGTTGGTGATAGAGAATGTCAAGGTGTTTATGAAGAAACTATCTTCAACTCTGAGGATATCATATTAAGTCCTAACCCTGCTGTTAATTCATCGAACCTATGGATTGGTGGTAATGATAAAGATGTAACAATTAGTATGTTCGACAGTGCTGGTAGACTATTATGGGCAAAGAATAATGATATGAATAGTTCTAGAAATATAGGTATACAAGTTTCTAACCTAAAACAAGGACTGTATTACATTAAAGTTGACTCAGAAACAGTCAAAAAGACTGCAAAACTTATAAAAAAATAATAAATAGACATAAATTGTATAATTAAATGAATCTAAGAAAACCAAAACCCCTAATAATTGCATCCCTATTATTTGTTACATGTTTATTTATTTTTAAAAGTCAAAATTCTAAATATGATTTTGAGAAAAAAATGCACTTAGAGAATTTGTCCAAAAGTCCATTTACCAAAACAAAAAAACTTAGCAAACAAGAAAGAAAAAAGCTTGAGCTTCCACCAAATGCATACAACGATGAACTCTGGGAATTAACTATGGATCCAGTACTTGGTAGACCAAGAACTGAAAATCTATTTAAGGTTCAAGAGGAACAAGAACTCTTGAGGTCAATTAGAAAAGAGGGAGTTCCTGGTGAGAGCCCTGAAATGGCATGGGTCCAAAAGGGTCCCAATAATATTTCTGGAAGAACCAAAGGAGTTTTGTGGGATCCAAATGATAATCTTAATCAAAGAGTTTTTGCTGGAGGAGTTAGTGGTGGACTATTTGTAAATGATGAAATTGGAAATCCGTCATCAAGTTGGAGAATGATTTCAGGAATTCCAAAAAACTTACCTGTATCCTCAATTACTTATGACCCGAATAATAAACAGGTCTTCTACGCTGGTACGGGTGAAAGTTACACAGGAGGTGATGCTATTGGTAATGGATTGTGGAGGTCGATTGATGGTGGTTCAACGTGGGAAAATATTTTTGGTGGTAGATCAGATTCTGAAGAAATATTTATTGGCTCTTATAATACTATCGAGATTAGTACACCAGAAAATCAAGATCCAATTTTATTTAGACAATCTACTTTTGGACCAAATTTACCCGAAACACCCCTACCGAGATTATCAGCCGATATAGTCTTAGCAAATCCACTTGACGCTTGTTCAACTTTATCTAACTCTGCAGAAGTTAAGGATAAAATTGTTTTAGTTCAAGACGGTTCACTCAACAACTCTAATTGCGAATACTTAACAAAAGTTTTAGAGGGTCAAAATGCTGGAGCAAAAGCAGTAATTGTCTACAACAAAGACAACGGACAGACAAATTGGACTGATGATTTGATTGCTATGTCAGCACCTGGGTCTAACGTTAGCCAAATTAATATTCCATCGATTTTTATTAGAAAAGTAGATGGTGAAAATTTAAAAACTTTGATTGAATCAGGAAAAACCAGTGCTGAACTTGCAAGAAGATCAACGTTACAAGATGTAGGTCAAAAATTTGTTCCTGGAATGTTTTTTATAAATGATGTAATAGTAAGAGACGTAGGAGATAATTCCGAAATATATGTTGCCGCTGGAGCAGCTAGATGGTATAGAATCAGAGGAACTCGCCAAGATGATCAAGAAACTGTTCTTGGAACTGGTTCTACAGATGGAATATATAAATCCAGTGATGGGACAACATGGACCAAAGTTGACTTGTTTCATCCAATAGATGATATAAATAAATTACATAATCAAACAGTTGTCCCAATGGACCTAGAAATTGATGCTGATAACAGAGTTTGGGCCTCCTCTACCTTTACAGCAGATGCATTTGAGGGTGGAAATGTTAAAGCATTTGGAGGTGGCAAAATCTACAGGCTTTCCGAAGATGGGGAAAGTTCAACTTTAATTTATGAAATTGATACCAATTTTAATAATCAATTATATCCAGCACGTAGAACTGAAATTGAATTTACAGCTGATAATAAACTATTAATTCTAACCAGACAATTGACGAGGAATGGAAATAATGGGTACTGGTGGCCTAGAATGTATAAGGGCTCAATACAAGATTTTATATCTGATATTAATGTTACAGAACTTACACTTCCAAATGATGGTGATGATGATATAAATCGTTTTGATTACACTAGGGGTCAAGGATATTACAACTTGTATATCGAAGCAGACCCTAGTAATCCAAATGTGGTTTATACTGGAGGAATCAATGCCTTTAAAAGTACCACTGGTGGTCAGGACTCGTCAGGAAATCCATGGTCACAAATTTCACACACAGGTGGCGAGTTTGGGTCGTACGCTCATGCAGATCAGCATGCAGCATTAATAAACGAGAATGATCCAAATAAAATTATTTTTAGTAATGATGGTGGAACTTTTTATTCTCCCAACAAGGGTGGTTCAATTGAAGCAAGAATTTTAAATTATCACACAACTCAATATTACACTGTAGCTGTTGCGCCTACACAGATGTTTAACAATCATACTATCGATGTGTATGGCTACGTCGACGGTGTAAGTAATGTTAATGATCAATTTATAACCTTTAGCAATGCTACAGATGTCTATGGAGGCGGAATGCAAGATAATGGAACTTCTATACAATTTAACGACACGGATAGTCCATCGGAAGCCATTGATATTTCTAGTGGTGATGGAGCTATCACTTTCTTTTCGCAAGATCCAAACAAAAAATATATGATTGTAAGTACACAGTCAAATGGAAGACTTTGGGCTGTTGATTTTAACGACAATAACGGAAGAACTAGAACCAGAAGTTTATGTGGAAATGATTGTAGCTACGGTTATTTTATTAATCGAGGTGCACTTGATTCAAATAATGGTATTCTTTTCTCAACCTACGATGAAAATACACTTATTGCATACTACGGATGGGATGATTTTTCTAATACTGGAAATAATCAAACTGAAAATTATCAAATTAGTGGGTTTGGTGGTGGAATTACAACATTAACTGTTTCACCTCATACCACAAATTCAACGACCCTATTAGTTGGAACCAAAACCGGACAATTAACTAGAGTTGAAAACGCTAATAACCCTCAAACACAAACAAAAATAGATATTGGAAGTAATGATTTTCTTGGAAGTATTTCAGATATAGAATTTGGGAAAGATGAAAACCATATTTTCGTAACGTTTTATAACTATGGTGTGGAAAGTATATACTACACCAATGATGGCGGACAAACATGGTCAAGTAAAGAGGGAGATTTTCCTGATATACCAATTTACTCAATAATTCAAAGTCCTCTTAATGAAGATGAAGTTATAATTGGAACTGAACTTGGTGTTTGGTATACCAAAGATTTTAGTTCGTTAAACCCTAACTGGAGACAATCTAATGCTGGAATGAGAGATGTCAGAGTCACTGACATGGATTTGAGAACCGGTGACAATGCAGTTTTCATTGGAACCTATGGCCTAGGAATTTATAAAGGTGTATTTCAAAATAATGATCCGTATGTTGCTTTAGAAAGTCCAGAAAAAAATATACAAATTCAAGCTGGAACTAGTGGTTCTTTTGACATTAATTATAAAGTATATTCTGGCTTCAATGATGAGGTTGAGTTCTCCATAGAGGGTCTTCCTGACAATACCAACGTTAATTACAATCCAGATAACAAATTTACAATAAGTCAAGACGGTACTTTATCTATTGAATTAAGTATTGATGAATCTACAAATCCTGATACTTACCCTATTGTAGTTAAAGCATCTTATGGTAATGATTTTAGACAAACCTCCCTAAACATAATTGTATTTTCAGATGATAATGATGGTGATGGTATTAAAAATTCTGATGATAATTGTCCTGATACTGCAAATCCAGATCAATCTGATCTAGATGATGACGGAATTGGTGATGTTTGTGATCCTAACCCAATCCCACAAAACACATTCACTCTTCAATCAAAAGATGAAACATGTAGAAATTCTGATGATGGGGAAATTAGTTTATCTATCGAAACATCTACACTTCCTGAGGATGTTAAATTTACCATTTCAATAGAAAATGGTCCATCAGGTTTCACTTTTCCGCCTGAAAATGTAGTTTCCAATCCTTGGGTAAAGAGCAATTTACAATCTGGTAACTATACTGTTTGTTTAACGATGGATTTAATTTCAGGATTCAAACAATGTTTTAATGTTGTTATTAGTGAACCTGTTGACATTACTGTTTTGTCATCTTTAATTAATAATTCCCAAGACTTAAATCTTGACTTAAATGGAAGTATGAATTATAATATTATTCACAATAATAAGTATTATACAACCTCTGACTCTGAATTTACCCTCACGCTTGACAAAGGATTAAATTTCATAAAGGTTGTTGGTGATAGAGAATGTCAAGGTGTTTATGAAGAAACTATCTTCAACTCTGAGGATATCATATTAAGTCCTAACCCTGCTGTTAATTCATCGAACCTATGGATTGGTGGTAATGATAAAGATGTAACAATTAGTATGTTCGACAGTGCTGGTAGACTATTATGGGCAAAGAATAATGATATGAATAGTTCTAGAAATATAGGTATACAAGTTTCTAACCTAAAACAAGGACTGTATTATATTAAAGTTGACTCAGAAACAGTCAAAAAGACTGCAAAACTTATAAAAAAATAATATGAAAAAAATAGATTTAAGCTTATTGATTTTTATCTCATTATTAATGATTTCTTGTGGAGGAAAAGATGATGGTGGTGGTGATGTAGATCCACCTGACCCTGTAAACCCACCTACTGTCTCAGGTTTAATTTCACCTGCAAATAATACGGAATGTCTAGATGGTGAAAATGTTGAGTTTAGATGGAATTCATCTCAATATACAGATACATACACTATAAATATCAAAAATCTACTAAATCAATCTGTTATTTCGCAAAGTACTTCATCAACAACCATAACAATACAACTAGAAAAGGGTCAACCTTATTCATGGTATATTGTTTCATCTTCAAATTCAACAAGTGATACAGCTGAAAGTGAAAAATGGAAATTTTATCTTAAAGGTGATCAAACCTCAAACTATGCACCTTTTCCAGCAGATCTAAAAAAGCCTGTATCTGAGTCGACAGTTAGTCCAGGTAATATTGAATTTGAGTGGTCTGGTAGTGATGTAGATGCTGGAGATACCCTAACTTATGATCTATATCTTGGAACATCAAACCCTCCTACAACTAAGGTTCAATCAAATATAAGTACAACTAAAGCCACACAAAGCATCACAGATGTTGGTATTTATTATTGGAAAGTAGTCACTAAGGACAATTCAGGCAGTAATTCTGACTCTGGAGTTTCTAAATTTACAGTCTCTAACTAAGATTGTAAAATAAATTTATTCTTATACTTTTGCTATTCAATGTTTAGCGATAAAACCTCACATATTGATGATAATACAATAGAATTATTAGAAAATGCACAGAACAGAGTGAGGCAAAAGAGGAATGTTTATAGACATTTTATATTTTTTCTTTTTATTTCGGGTTTTATTTTATTTGTCGACCTTGCATTATCTGTTGGTGAGAACTTAATATTTTTTGATTATTCCTGGTCTATTTGGATTGTATTAATCTGGTCTTTTATATTGCTCTACCACTTGTTTGATGTCTTTGTATCTAAAAGAATTATTTCAAAAAAGTGGGTTTCAGCTCAAAAAAGTCTTTTAATTAAGGTTCAGCAAGAAAAGATAAAATCTTTGAAAAAGGATATTGAAAAGGAATCAAAAATTTATGCTGATTCAAATTCAAATAATTTAAATCAGATGATTACTATTATTGTTGCAGCATCTGAAAATGATGTAATTGGAAATAACAATAAACTGATTTGGCATCTAAGCAAAGATTTAATCAGATTTAAAAATTTAACAAAAGGGCATCATGTTATCATGGGCAGAAAAACCTTTGAATCTATGCCTAAGGCTTTACCCAATAGAACAAATGTTATCATCACTAGAAATAAAAATTACACAGCTGAAAATATAACAGTCGTAGATTCTCTTGAAAATGCTTTAAAAGTCTGTAAAGATGATCCACAGCCATTTATTATTGGAGGTGGTGAGATTTATAGAATAGGACTTACATATGCAAAAAGAATAGAGCTTACAAGAGTTTATCACAATTTTGAGGGTGACACGACCTTTCCTCAAATTGACAAAAACCTATGGAAAGAGGTTAGGAATATAAAAATGTTTGATATTGAGAATCATAATTATAATTTTAGCTTCATAACATATGATAAAATTAATTAAATGAATGTATTTGTATTCCCCGGACAAGGTTCACAATTTAGAGGCATGGGTAGAGAACTTTACACAAATTCTAACAACGCTAAAGAATTATTTGATAGAGCTGATGAAACACTTGGTTTTTCATTATCAAATATTATGTTTGAGGGTTCTGATGAAGATTTAAAGCAAACCAAAGTAACTCAGCCAGCAATATTTGTTCATTCAATAGCAAAGTTGCTAGAACTCAATTCTAAAATTAAACCAGATTTTGTAGCTGGACATTCGCTAGGTGAATTTTCTGCACTAGTAGCCAATAACACAATTAAGTTTGAGGATGGCCTAAAGCTTGTTTCTGCTCGTGCAAATGCCATGCAAAAAGCTTGTAATAATAATCCAGGTAGCATGGCTGCAATTTTAGGTCTAGATAATGAAGTAATTATAAATGAATGTAAAAAATTTAACAAATACGTAGTAGCTGCTAATTTAAATTGTCCAGGGCAAGTTGTTGTATCAGGTGAAGTTGAGGGAATTGAGGAAATTTGTACGCTATTTAATAATATGGGTGCTAGGAGGAGTTTACAACTAAACGTCAATGGTGCTTTTCACTCAAAATTAATGGATGATGCAAAAAAAGAGCTAAAAGAATTTATTGACACCATTGAGTTCAACAATCCTGTTTGTCCAATTTTTCAAAACGTGACTGCTAAGGCAGTCACAGATAAAAATGAAATTAAAACAAATTTAATTGATCAAATGATTTCACCTGTAAGGTGGTCTGAATCCATAGTTAATATGATTAATCTGGGGGCCAAAAAATTTACAGAAATAGGTCCTGGTAAAGTTTTGTGTGGATTAATTAGAAAAATAAACAGAGATATCGTTGTAGAAACGACCTGATTAAAACTTAATAATAATATTGTACATATTAATTTGTTCTCTCATTTCAATTTTGTGAACGAACAAAATTTCTAGATAAGATATTTCTAAATGTGTTACTTTAGTCAAGAATGAATATTGCTTATAATATATTAATAGGAATTTTTAAAAATATTCTACTCCCCACATTGTCTATTTTTTCTGATAAAATAAAAAATTTTTTATTGGTAAGAGTAAACTTACTAGGTAAAATAGGTAGGGAGATCGATATAACAAAAAAACATATTTGGATCCATGCATCATCACTTGGGGAATATGAATTAGCAATACC
>OZSS01000268.1_pt1 | contig 24279 bp, 27 predicted proteins | sample 1779911 | NCBI WGS metagenome assembly OZSS01 (sample SAMEA2603589, study PRJEB24840) | metagenome | biome: Water; feature: Photic zone; material: Seawater sample | place: Mediterranean Sea | collected 2013-11-12 | depth 10 m
ATAGCAAGAGCTCTATCAGTTGGTAGACAAGGACCTAAATATTTACTTTTGGATGAACCTTTTGCAGGGATCGACCCATTAGCTGTAAATGATTTAAAAAAACTTATTATTAAACTTAGTGATAATGGAATGGGAATTCTTATAACAGATCATAATGTAAGAGAGACTTTATTAATTACAAGTAAATCTTATGTTTTAAGTGAAGGAAAGATACTTGCGCATGGATCATCTGATGAACTTGCAAATAATCAAATAGTGAAAAAGTTTTATTTGGGGGATGATTTTCAGCTTTAAGTACTTAATTAAGAAATAAATTTAAATTAAAATAATTGATAAAATCATGAATTTTTTATATTTTTTATTATTTTATAATTAAGTAAACTTATACAGTTTTATATTTTACTAATGATATTTGATGGTTTTATCAAAAATTTTATTTACGATCCAGTATCTTTTATAGGCATTTTAATTTTTTATTTTTTATTAATTAATTTGCCTATTTCTCTAATAGCGTTATTTAATAAAAAATCCTCTTCTTATGTGCGACTAATTACAATCTTAATTAATCTCTTTATAGCTTTACAGCTTATCTCAAGATGGATAATCTCTGGACATTTCCCAATAAGTAATTTATATGAATCTCTTTATTTCTTAGTTTGGGGTATAACTTTAGGTCAATTATTAGTTGAGAAAGAATACTCGACTCCGATAATCCCGGCAATAGCAATACCTATTGAACTTTTAACTATAGCTTTTGCTTGCTTTGTTTTGCCTGAAGATTTAAAGCTATCATCTAATCTTGTCCCAGCATTAAGATCAAGTTGGTTAGTTATGCATGTAAGCGTAGTCATGCTAAGTTATGCCGCCCTTATCATTGGCTCTTTACTATCAGCTTCTGTACTCTTTATCAATAATAGTCAACCTCTTCAACTTAGAAGTAGTTCTATAGGTGTAGGCGGTTTCAAAATATCTGATTCATACTCGACCAACAATGTCATTGAGCCTATAAATTTTTCTCATTCTGAGGAATTAGATACTCTTAGTTATCGATCTATATTAGTAGGATTTGTTCTTCTCACTCTTGGCTTAATTACTGGAGCTATCTGGGCTAATGAAGCTTGGGGAACTTGGTGGAGTTGGGATCCTAAGGAGACTTGGGCTTTCATTTCTTGGTTATTTTATGCTGCCTATTTGCATATGAGAATAAGTAGGGGTTGGCAAGGTAGAAGACCAGCATTACTTGCTACTTCTGGCTTTTTTGTCGTACTAATATGTTACATCGGAGTAAATTTCTTAGGTGTAGGTTTGCACAGTTATGGTTGGATATTTGGAATATTTAATTTGTTTTAAATTCCAGTTATTAAGGCTCTGAAATTATCTTTCCATTTTGCGCATCTAGAGCAACTGACCTTAATTCATCACAACCCTCTTTTAATGTTGGATAAGCAAACATCCCACTTCCTGCAATAAAACAATTCGCACCAGCTTCTGCACATTGCGAAATGGTCCAATTTGCTTTTATTCCGCCATCAACTTCAATATCTACATTTAAATTCTTTTCAATTACGAAGTGTCTAATTTTTCTTATTTTATTTAACATTGTTGGTATGTAAGCTTGCCCACCAAATCCTGGATTAACGGTCATTACTAAGACATGATCAACCATATCCATAATGTTTTCAATCATTTCAAATGGCGTATGAGGATTTAATGCAACCGATGGTGATCCTCCAAGATCTCTTATCTTGCCAAGAACTCTATGAAGGTGAACATTAGCTTCAGCATGAGCTATGACAACTCCAGGCTCTCCATTAGGACCTCTAGTGGCTTTTACATATGCCTCAAGCATGGTTTCACAATTATATTGGCTTACCATTAATTGAGTCTCAAAAGGAACTTCGCAATATTTTCTACATGCAGCAATCATTTCAGGACCAAATGTAAGATTTGGTACAAAATTTCCATCCATGACATCAAATTGAATACGGTCAACACCTGCTTCTTCAAGATCTTTAACGCATGCACCCATATTTGCCCAGTCTGCTGGTAGTACGGAAGGAATTATTTGAATTGGTCGATTAACACCTACTGAATTTTTAGAGTTAGTTTCTGGCATTTTATTTTTAAAATATTTAATAAAGATACTATATTTGGTTGCTTATTCCTAATTTCAAGTCACGGCCTGATAAAGTAACACCTGCAAAGAGTTAAAAAAAACTAATAAGCAAATTAATTCTTATAAAAAAGGCATTTTTTATGAGAATATGTTTTAAACCTCTTAGAAAATCTTTTAAAATTTAATTGTGAATCAAACTTTAATTCAAGAAATTCTCGAAGTAGTCGAGCAAGCCGCAATCGCATCAGCGAAACTTACAGGTTTAGGTCAGAAAGACGAAGCTGATGCAGCTGCTGTTGAAGCAATGAGGTTGCGTATGGGCAAAATTGAGATGAAAGGAAAAATTGTAATAGGTGAAGGTGAACGTGACGAAGCACCAATGTTATATATCGGGGAAGAGGTAGGTAGTGGAAACGGTCCAGGGGTTGACTTTGCTGTAGACCCTTGTGAAGGAACTAATCTATGTGCTAACAACCAAAGAGGATCCATGGCAGTATTAGCTGCTTCGGACACTGGGGGGCTTTTCAATGCACCTGATTTTTATATGAATAAATTAGCAGCTCCTCCAGCGGCAAAAGGAAAGGTAGATATTAGGAAATCAGCTACTGAGAATTTAAAGATTTTAAGTAATTGCTTAGATCTAGCGATTGATGAACTTACTGTAGTAGTTATGGACAGAGCAAGACATAAAGGTTTGATCAAGGAGATTCGAGAATGTGGAGCAAAAATTCAACCAATTTCTGATGGAGACGTTCAAGCTGCAATTGCTTGCGGATTTGCAGGTACAGGGACTCATTGCTTAATGGGTATTGGAGCAGCTCCAGAAGGTGTTATTTCTGCCGCTGCCATGAGAGCTCTTGGTGGACATTTTCAAGGACAGTTAGTTTATGACCCTGCAATTGCGCAGACCTCTGAATGGGCCAACTATACAAAAGAAGGGAATATCAAACGTTTAAATGAAATGGGAATTACTGATATTGACAAAATCTATGAGGCCAACGAACTTGCATCAGGAGAAAATGTGATCTTTGCAGGAAGTGGAATTACTGATGGATTATTATTTGATGGAGTCAAATTTGAAAAAGACTGCACTAGAACCAGTAGCCTTGTAATAAGTACATTAGATAGTACTTGTAGATTTACAAATACAATACACATGAAAGATGGTGCTAAAAGTATTAGCCTTTAATATTTCAATTTAATTTTATGCATATTGTTGTCGTCGGACTAAGTCATCGCACGGCACCTGTCGAAGTGCGTGAGAAGTTAAGTATTCCTGATCAATCGATTTCAGAATCATTAAAAACTCTGAGTATCAATTCTGATATTTTAGAAGTTTCTATTTTAAGTACTTGTAATAGGTTAGAAATATACGCTCTTGTTAAAGAGATAAATATTGGTATTTCAACTATTAAAGAATTTTTAACAGATTACTCGAGCGTAAATTTTGAAGACCTAAATCCTCATCTTTTTGACTTTAGACAAGAGGAAGCTGTTTTACATTTAATGAAAGTCTCAGCTGGATTAGATAGCTTAGTTTTGGGCGAAGGGCAAATACTCTCGCAAGTTAAAAAAATGATGAGATTAGGTCAGGAGAATCAATCTACTGGGCCAATTCTTAATAGGTTATTAAGTCAATCAGTTAGTGCCGGGAAAAAAGTTAGATCTGAAACAAATTTAGGAACTGGTGCTGTTTCAATTAGTTCAGCTGCTGTAGAACTGGCTCAATTAAAAATTGGACAGGATCATGGTGTTGATGGGCTCGTTAGTTTGAAATCAGAAAAAGTTCTAGTTGTTGGAGCTGGAAGGATGAGTAGACTTTTAATAACTCATTTGAAATCTAAAGGATGCCATAAGCTTACTCTTTTAAATAGAAATATTGATAGAGCAGTTAATCTTGCAGGAGATTTCCCAGACCTTGAAATAAATTGCAAGAGTTTAAATGAATTGGATGAAAATATATCTTTAGCCTCTCTTGTCTTTACAAGTACTGCCTCTGAAAAACCTTTTATTGATTTAGCAAGAGTTGAAAATATTAGTTTAAATAACAAACTTAAATTTATTGATATAGGTGTTCCAAGAAATATATCAAATGATGTTAAGCATCATGCTTCTATAGAGTCTTTTGATGTTGATGACTTGGAGGAAGTTGTTTCTAGAAATCAAGAATTTAGACAAAAAATAGCAAAAGAGGCTGAATCTTTAGTTAAAGATGAAAGAATCATTTTTTTGGAGTGGTGGGCTAGTTTGGAAGCAGTTCCAGTTATAAATAAATTAAGATCTGATTTGGAATTAATAAGAAAAGAAGAGTTACAAAAGGCACTTAGTAGAATGGGACCTGATTTTTCTGCTCGAGAAAGGAAAGTTGTAGAGGCTTTAACTAAAGGGATTATTAATAAGATTCTTCACACACCAGTCACTAAATTGAGAAGTCCTCAGTCAAGAGATGAAAGACAAGCATCATTAAAAATTGTTGAAAAATTGTTTTCTTTGGTAGATGATGAACAAAATTTTTAAAAATAACTGACTTTATATTAAGTTTTTCATTAGATTTTTCTAAATACCTTTGTAAAGTGGCCATTCCCATTTTTAAATTTGCACATAATCAGTTAATTTTAATAGTTGAGTATACCTCCATTAAATTGAATGAAGCGTGTGTTGGCAATCATCCTCGGAGGAGGAAAAGGTTCTAGGCTTTATCCCTTAACAAAAATGAGGGCTAAACCTGCGGTTCCTTTAGCAGGTAAATATCGTTTGATTGATATCCCAATTAGTAATTGTATTAATTCTGGGATTAATAAAATGTACGTTTTAACTCAGTTTAATAGTGCTTCTCTTAACAGACATATTGGGAGAACCTACAATTTAAGTGCTCCTTTTGGGCAAGGATTTGTGGAAGTACTAGCTGCTCAGCAGACTCCTGATAGTCCAAAGTGGTTTGAAGGTACTGCTGATGCAGTAAGAAAGTATCAATGGTTATTCCAAGAGTGGGATGTGGATGAATATTTAATATTATCTGGTGATCAGCTTTATAGGATGGACTATAGTTTATTTGTCCAACACCATAGAGATAATAAAGCTGATTTAACAGTAGCTGCTTTACCTGTTGATGAATCTCAGGCTGAAGGTTTTGGCCTTATGAGAACAGATGATTTGGGTAATATTAAAGAATTTAGTGAAAAGCCAACCGGTGAGAAATTAAAATCAATGGCGGTTGATACCTCTAAGTTCGGATTAACTAAGGAATCAGCACAAGAGAAACCGTATCTTGCCTCGATGGGAATTTATGTTTTCAGTAGAAAGACACTTTTCGATCTCTTAAATAAGTTCCCTAGTTATACAGATTTTGGTAAAGATATAATTCCTGAGGCATTAAGTAGAGGCGATACATTAAAGAGTTATGTTTTTGATGATTACTGGGAAGATATAGGAACTATAGGAGCATTTTTCGAATCAAACTTAGCACTAACACAACAACCAAAACCTCCGTTTAGTTTTTATGATGAAAAATTTCCTATATATACTAGGCCTAGATATCTTCCTCCATCAAAACTTGTAGATGCTCAAATTACTGATTCAATAGTTTGTGAAGGAACTATTTTGAAATCTTGTAGCATCTTGCATTGTGTTTTAGGTGTGAGAAGTAGAATTGAAAGCGATTCTGTTATTGAAGATACTCTTGTAATGGGATCTGATTTTTTTGAATCGCTAGAAGAGAGGATTGAATTAAGAAAAGGTGGTGGTACTCCTCTTGGAGTAGGGGAAGGTTCAACTATAAAAAGGGCAATTCTTGATAAGAATGCAAGAATTGGGGATAACGTGGTGATAGTAAATAAGGATAGAGTAGAAGAAGCAGATAAACCAGACCTTGGATTTTATATAAGAAATGGAATCGTTGTTGTAGTTAAAAATGCAACTATTGCTAACGGAACAATTATTTAATTTAGTTTTTCGATCATTTTTCGCTGACATAAGTAATGTTTTTTAAGCAATTTCTCTAAGTTGCATGCAATATATATTTATTGCGTTTTTTATTTTTTATGTCCAAGGCACATTTTGGTTTAATCGGTCTTGGAGTTATGGGGGAGAATTTAGTTCTTAATGCAGAAAGGAACGGATTTTCTAGTGTAGTTTTTAATAGAACCTATTCAAAAACTCAAGAATTCTTAGAAGGTAGAGGTTTAGGAAAGAATGTAGAAGGAGCTAAAACACTTCAAGAATTTGTGAATAAACTTGAGAGACCAAGAAGAATTTTAATGATGGTTAAAGCCGGGGCAGCTACAGATGCTGTTATTGATAATATTTCTGAATATCTTGAAGAAGGTGATTTATTAATTGATGGAGGTAATTCTCAGTTTAAAGATACTGAAAGAAGAGTTGCGACTCTTGAAAGTAAAAGCTTTGGATATATAGGAATGGGTGTCTCTGGAGGGGCTAAAGGAGCCTTGGAGGGGCCAAGCATGATGCCTGGTGGAACTAAAGCCTCTTATGACGCTATAGAAAGTTTATTGACTAAAATGGCTGCGAAAGTAGAAGACGGTCCTTGTGTAGCTTATGTTGGACCCGGTGGTTCAGGCCACTTCGTTAAAACTGTTCATAATGGTATTGAATATGGCATTGAGCAAATTCTTGCAGAAGCATATGACCTTATGAAAAGAGTCAAAAATATGAATGGATCACAAATGGCTGAGGTTTTTGGTCTTTGGAATAATACTGATGAATTGGCATCTTATCTTGTAGAAATAACGCAGATATGTTTAAACACCAAAGATGAACTAACAGGCGAAGATGTTGTGGAAAAAATATTGGATAAAGCTGGCCAAAAAGGTACTGGATTGTGGACTGTTGTTAGTGCCTTAGAACTGGGCATATCAGTTCCCACTATTTATGCATCATTAAATGCAAGGGTTATGAGTTCTCTTAAGGTTCAACGTAGTGAAATCGAGAAAACAATTCCGATGGAAGCTATTGAAGATTTTGATTTAGGAGAAATCTCTAATGGTATGAAACCTTTGTTTGATGCAGTCGTTCTTGCTACTATTGCTAGTTACGCTCAAGGGATGGATATATTAAGTGAAGCTTCATCAGTTTATAATTATGAGCTAAATATGCCATCTATTGCTCAAATATGGAAAGGTGGTTGCATTATTAGATCAAAATTATTAAAAAAGATTCAAGATGCATATCAAAAAGATCCAAATTTGAAGAATCTAATTTTTGATGATTGGTTCAACAACGAAATTTCTACAAGAATTGATAATTTAGCAAGTGTCGTTTCTTCTTCAACTAAGGCTGGTATTCCAGTGCCTTGTTTATCAAGCACTTTAGATTATTTAAATAGTTACAGAACAAACAGACTCCCTCAGAATTTAGTTCAAGCCATGAGAGATTGTTTTGGCTCACATACTTACGAAAGAGTTGATAAGGAAGGAAGTTTTCATACTGAATGGATGAAATGATTGAACAATCTTATGGTGGATACAAACTTTACATATATAAAGATAAACTTGAACTCTCATCTAATGTCTCTAATTTTATAGAAAATCAAATTGTTCAAAAGTTAAAAATTAAAGACAGATTTCAATTTTGTGTAAGTGGTGGTTCAACTCCTAAATCTGTATATCAATTACTTTCAGAAAGAGATATTGAATGGGAGAAGGTTGATATTTTTTTAGGTGATGAGAGGTGTGTTGATCCAAAATCTGAATTAAGTAACTCTCTGATGATAAAAAATTCCTTGCTAACTAAATATGGTTCTAAAGCCTTCTTTTATGAGATTTTTAGTGATAAAAAAGTTGACGATAATATCTCTAAAAATTTATTAATTTCTAAATTAAATGAAAAATGTAATGGTAAACCTCCATCTTTTGATTTAACTTTATTAGGCCTTGGAGATGATGGTCATACCGCTTCATTATTTCCATATCAGAAAGATAATAATGCTGATGATTTAGTGATTTTTAATGAGGGTAAGGGGCTTAAAAGAATTTCTCTAACACCTAAAGTACTCTCTGCTTCTTCAAATATAATATTTTTAGTTAGTGGTGCTTCTAAACAATTAGCACTCCAGAGGTTATTGGATAAAGATGAATCTCAAGAAAGGACTCCCTCTAAACTAATTAAATCAAGTAACCAGATATCAATATTTTGCGATGAAGAATCTTCAAAAGAATTATCAATTTAGTTAAAGTCTATATTAGATCTAAACTAATTAATGAGTAATAAAAAAGTTTTATTCCAGAAAAAAGAGTTTGAAGGATGGAAAACCTTAAACGATACGGTTATGGGTGGTTCAAGTTCAGCTTATTGCGAAAATACAAATTCTGGGTTGCTATTAAAGGGAAATATCATAGAGAAAGCTGGTGGCTTTGTTAGTTGCAGATCATCGATATATAAACCTTCATTAGATATTAACGAGTATCAATCTTTTGAATTAAAAATAGATGGTCAAGGAAGAACCTTTAAATTTGCAGTCGCATGCGAAGATGACATCCTTGGCCTGACAGAATTTATTCCTGGTGGTCTGAGATGGATAAAATCTTTTCCTACTAAAAAATTTGGAACAACTAAGATAGAAATTCCTTTTAATTCTCTTAATCCATCAGTAAGAGCTAATAAGGTCCGTTTCCCTTTCAAATTCAAACCATCAAAAATTAAGAGATTACAACTGCTGCATTCAAAATTTGGAGATGATGGTCTACTTAATGATGGATTCAAATCGGGTCCAATAAAAATCTTAATAAAATCAATCAGTGTTCTTTGAAGATTTTGATAATAAATTTAATACTTTAATTGCTAAGTCTGCAGATTTAACAAATAAACCTTTTCTGCACTCAGTAGTAAATATTAATGGCGAATATGAAAGAGATAATGAGGATATTGATTTAACTGTAAATATTTTATGTAGAGATAATGAAGGGAAAAGATTAGATATCTATGATCTTGAGTTGGAACTTTTTAGATCAAATAGTGAATTAGTTTTAGTTATTTCAAAGCTGAACTTTCCTGATGAACCTATTTTATGGAGTGGTGTAAAAACAATATGGATGAATAGTAATGATGGCAAAAAATGCTCTCCACCAAAATATAGTTCAAGATTGGAGAACCTTGCTACGAGGATAAAAAATCTTATTACCTAGAAAAGGCTATTTGGATATTATTCTTCCAAATCTGTAACGGCTCCTAGGCTTGAGGTGCTAACAATTCTTGCATATTTAGAAAGAACTCCTTTTTTATATTTTTTACTAGGCTTTTCCCAGTTAATTCTTCTTATTTCTAATTCCTCATCAGATAGTTCAACTTCGATTAATTGGTTTGTCGCATCAACAGTTATTAAATCCCCTTCTTTTATTAACGCTATATTTCCTCCAACTGCTGCCTCTGGCGCAATATGACCAACAACTAGGCCATAGGTGCCTCCACTAAATCTACCATCAGTTATTAGAGCTACTTTTTCTCCCAGGCCTTGCCCAACAATTGCCGATGTTGGTGCCAACATTTCTCTCATCCCTGGTCCGCCCACAGGACCTTCATTTCTTATGACAACAACATTACCAGCTTTAATATCATTATTCAAAATTGATTTGAGACAATCCTCCTCACTCTCAAAAATGCGAGCAGGTCCTTTTAATACAGGATTCTTTATTCCACTAATTTTGGCTACACAACCTTCCGAGGCTAAGTTACCTTTTAGAATCGCTAAGTGACCTTTTTTATAAAGCGGATTATCAATATCTCGAATGACATCCTGATTCTCTGGAGGTTTATCTGGAATATCTTTTAAGGATTCAACTATTGTTTTACCCTCTATGTTTCTACAATTACCATGTATTAAACCTGCGTTTAGAAGTATTTTCATAACTTGTGGGATTCCACCTGCTTTATGAAGATCGACTGTTACGTATTTACCGCTGGGTTTTAAGTCGCAAATTACAGGTACTTTTTGTCTTATTCTTTCGAAATCATCAATATTGATATCTATACCTGCTGTATTTGCTATTGCTAATATATGGAGAACGGCATTAGTTGAACCTCCAATTGCCATAATGACAGATATTGCATTCTCAAATGATTCTTTAGTCATGAGAGTTAAAGGTCTAATGTCTTTTCTAATTGCATCAACTAATATTTCAGCACTTTTTTCAGCGCTAACTTCCTTCTCGTAATCTTCAGCTGCCATTGTTGAACTATACGGAAGACTTAAACCCAAGACTTCTATAACGGCAGACATAGTGTTAGCTGTAAACATTCCGCCACAACTTCCAGCTCCTGGGATACAATTTTTTTCAACTTCAATTAATCTCTTTTCATTTATTTTCCCAGAAGTTAATTGCCCAACAGCTTCAAATGCACTGACAACTGTAAGATCTTCACCGTTTAATTTGCCAGGTTTTATTGTTCCTCCATAAATAAATATGGATGGGATATTCATTCTTGCAATTGCAATCATTGCTCCTGGCATATTTTTATCACAACCTCCAATAGCTAAAACCCCATCCATACTTTGCGCATTGCATGCTGTTTCGATTGAATCAGCTATAACCTCTCTTGAAACTAGGGAATATTTCATCCCCTCTGTTCCCATAGAGATTCCATCACTTACGGTGATGGTTCCGAACATCTGAGGCATTCCCCCTGCTTCTCTTATTGACTCTTCAGCTTTTAGGGCTAACTTGTTTAACCCCATATTGCATGGTGTGATAGTACTAAATCCGTTAGCAACTCCAATAATGGGTTTAGTAAAATCTTCATCACTAAAACCAACAGCTCTTAACATTGATCTGTTGGGAGATCTTTGGACACCTTGAGTTATTGCAGATGATCTTAATTTATTCATATGATTTGAGAACCTTTTTTATTTTATTGTCCTAACTCCTCAAGTTGCCTCCTTACATCAGCAATTGCAGAATTAAGCTCTTCAACTTTCTGCTCTAATTTATCCCCTTCAACGTCTTTAATGTTTTCGTTAGTGTCAATAGCCTCTGAACCATCTTGAATTCTAGATGAATACATCATTGCTTTTTGTTTCTTTTCTTCTTTTCTTTTATCTGCTTCGGAAATTAACCACCATGCCAAACCTGCTGCTCCGATAAAAGCCCCACTTATTAAAGATAAAAAATTATTTGAAGACGAATCTCTATATTCAGACATTGGTAATTAATTTCTATTTACATTATATCTTAGTTCTTATCTGAAAATATAGTACTCAAACGCAATAAAGGGTTTCCAATTCCGGGCTTCAACAAATTTGAATTTTCGTCTTCTTCATCAATACAAGATGTATATATAACTTGTTGAGGAAATATCTTTGCAATTTCATTTAGACCTTTATTGCTGCAAATGGATGATATTAATAAAATCCTATTAGATTCAACCCCTAATCTTTTTAAGTTAATAAGAGTTTCGATTGGATTTGATTTCATCTTTATTTGATCTGAATAAACCATAACACCTACATTTTCTTCGATCTTTGTTGGTAATTCTCCTAACAAAAGAGTTGAATTGGGGATCACTTCTTTTGCTCCGTACCATAGGGATAATCCTTCAGGCATTATCGCTATTACTTTTATTGGGTAATCATTATTTATAAACACACCTTCTGCCTCTCCATGATCTGTTTTTATCGACTCTTTTTTATATGGAAGCCAATCTCTTAAAGCTTCATAAGTAAGCCATTTTCCTAATTGTTCATAGCCAGTTGAATATAAAATATTAGGAGTATTTTTCTCTCTTAAAATTGAAAGCCAATGTTTTATTAATGGATGAGGAGGAACAATAACCTTTAGTGACATTGCCATATATTTTCCTTTAAGATGGTAATACAAACTTTAAAACCCTAGATCTAAAATACATTTTTATTATGATTAAATCAATTAATTTTCCTTCCCTCAAGAATGCTTTAATAACTATATTTTTTATTGGAATCCTATTTTTTAATTTTGTAAACTCTGCTTGGGCTAAACGACCCCCAGAAATAAGAAACCAGCAAGACCTTGATCTAGAGGAAGATATGCATGGTCAAGATCTTAGTGGGAATGAATTTGTAAAGTTCAATTTAAATGGATTTGATTTTAGTCAAAGTAACTTGGAGGGCGCAGTTTTTAATAATAGTAAATTGCAAAACGCAACTATGACTGGAGCTAACCTTAGTGACGCTTTAGCATATGCAACAGATTTTACAGACGCAGATCTTTCAGATGTGAATTTCACAAATGCTTTATTAATGGAAAGTAATTTTGAAGGAGCTAAGATTGATGGCGCAGATTTTACTAATGCAGTTCTTAGCCGTATACAACAAAAAGAATTATGTGAAATAGCAAATGGTACTAATAGTTCGACAGGAGAAAGTACAGAATATAGTCTTGGTTGTTAGAAAATATATATGAATAAAAGAATACCTGTAATTGTAATTTCTGGATTTCTTGGTTCAGGAAAGACTACTTTTTTAAGATATTTACTTAGAGAGAGCAATAAAAAATTTGGGTTAATAATTAACGAATTTGGCGATGTTGGTATTGATGGTGACCTGGTTAAAAGCTGCAATGGCTGTGACGATTCTGCTGAAGACTGTATTATTGAATTAAATAATGGTTGTTTATGTTGCACCGTTCAAGATGATTTTATTCCCTCGATAAAATCACTTTTAAATTTTAATCCAGATATAGAAGCAATAATCATTGAGACAAGTGGACTTGCCTTACCCTTACCATTGATACAAGCACTCAATTGGCCTGAGATAAGGACATCAATATATCTTGATCTCGTAATTGGCATAGTCAATGGAGAGTCAATGCTTAAGGGCTCTCCAATAAATGATTTAAGTGAAATAACTAACCAGTACGATGAGTTAAATAAGATTGACCATAATGCATCTATTGACGAACTCTTTGAAGAACAGTTAGAGGTTTCTGATATCGTTCTAATATCTAGAGCAGATGTTTTGAATGAAAAAGAATTTAATTCTATCGAAAATATAATCAAAGAAAAGTTTAATTCAACTGTTCCCATTCTTAAATCTTTTAATGGCAAAATTGATTTAAAATATCTATTTGATATTGATTTAAAAAAGGATAATTATAAAAAATTTATTTCTGAAGAACATGATCATAATCACGTTGAACTTGTCTCTGATTCAGTAAAGTTAAATTATTTTCTTGACAAAAAAGAATTTGAGAAAGAGATAGTAAACGTTTTAAGTGAAATTAATATTCTTCGAATAAAAGGACGTATATGGATTCCAAATAAATCTTTGCCTTTGCAAATACAAATAGTTGGAAAAAAAATAAATACTTGGTATGAAGAAGCACCTCTTAATTGTTGGAGACCAATTGATAGTGGTGGACTTGAATTAGTCGTAATTGCCTTTAATAGTGAATCGATTAATAAATTTATAAAAAAAATTAAAGAGAAATTTAAGGTTTTAAACGTCCAAATTTAAGCATTTAATTTTATAGTTGTTTCTGGAAAATTTCCCTGATTTCAAAATTGAAAATGGAAGATTCAAAAATTGCTTTTAAAGCTAGTATCCTTGCTGAAGATTCAATTCCTTGTTTTAAAGTTATTTGCTCTAAATGTGCTGGGTCAGGTAATTTTAAAACTCCTGAAAACTCAAGAAGAACTTGTTTAGAATGTTTTGGTAAGGGTTATTTATACGTTTAATTAAATTTTTTGTTTTTAATGATAAAAATATTTGTTTATTGATTAAGAGTACTTTTTTATTAAAATTTACACTATTCTTTTATTAGAAATAATTTTTTAATTGGATCAATTTGAAGTTAAAGTTTTTATAAGGTTAAGACCTTCCGTTCTTGATCCAGCAGGAGAGGCAATAAAATCTGCTTCCAGCAAACTTGGAGTCGCAGGAATTAAATCTTTAAGAATAGGAAAAATGATTGAAGTTAAAATCGAAAGTAATGAAGAAGATATTAAAGAAAAAATTGATTTATTGTGCGACCGGTTATTTGCTAATACAGTCATTGAAGACTATGAGTATTCAATAAATAAATTATAAATGGCTAGTTTTACTGTTGGTATTGTCGTTTTCCCTGGTTCTAATTGTGATCGTGATGTTTCCTGGGCTTTAGAGGGTTGTTTAGACATTAAAACAAAATTCCTATGGCATGAATCATCTGATTTGAATGATGTTGATTCAATTGTTTTGCCAGGAGGATTTAGTTATGGTGATTATTTAAGATGTGGAGCAATAGCAAGATTCTCTCCATTAATAAATTCTTTACATGACTTTGTTAAAAGCGGAAGACGTGTATTAGGAATATGTAATGGGTTTCAGATTTTAACTGAATCAGGTTTTCTTCCTGGAGCACTTGTTGCTAATAAAAATCTCAATTTCATTTGTGATGATGTTGACTTGAATGTAATCACTTCGAAAGGCGGTTGGTTTCAAAAGTCAAACGAAACACAAAATATAAAATTACCAATAGCTCATGGAGAAGGTCGTTATCATTGCGATCAAGATACACTTAAAAAACTTACTGATAATGATTTAATTGCATTGAAATACAAAACTAATCCTAATGGTTCAACCTCTGACATAGCAGGTATAACTAATGAAAAAGGAAATGTTTTAGGATTAATGCCTCATCCTGAACGAGCTTGTGATGAATCCATTGGCGGAATAGATGGTCTCTATACTTTGAGATCTTTAATTACTCAATAAAAAAAGACCTCGAATATTGAGGTCTTTTTTATTTTATCTTTGCTTAAATATTATACTGCTGCTTTTACTTTTGGATCTAAGTTACCCTTGGCATAAAGATCAGCGTAATAATTTGTGCTGCTTTGTTTGATCTTACTTGCTTGACCTTCGCACCAGAATTGCTTATATCTATCTAGACAAACTTGCTTCATGTATTTTCTTGCAGGTTTATTGAAATGTCTTGGGTCGAAGTTGGCTGTGTCGGCAAAAGCAGCTTCTCTAACTGCTGCTGTAAATGCAAGTCTATTATCAGTATCGATATTTACCTTCCTTACCCCGTTTCTAATTCCCTCTTGAATTTCTTCTACAGGTACACCGTATGTCTGTGGAATTTCTCCACCATATTTATTAATGATATCTAACCATTCTTGAGGAACTGAACTTGACCCATGCATCACAAGATGAGTATTTGGTAAAGCTTTATGGATCTCAGCAATTCTGCTTATAGCAAGAACCTCTCCTGTTGGCTTTCTTGTGAATTTATATGCACCATGACTTGTTCCTATCGCTATAGCTAAAGCATCAACTTTGGTTTTCGCTACAAAGTCTGCAGCTTCTTCAGGATCAGTTAAAAGCATATCTGTTGAAAGTTCACCTTCAAATCCATGACCATCTTCAGCTTCACCTTTTCCTGTCTCTAAGGATCCTAAGCAACCTAATTCACCCTCAACACTAACTCCCACTGAATGTGCGAAATCTACTACCTTTTTTGTTACTGCAACATTATATTCATAACTTGCGGGTGTTTTTGCATCTGCCTCTAAAGATCCGTCCATCATTACTGATGTAAAACCATTAATAGCTGCTGAATAACAAGTTGATGGCTCATTACCATGATCCTGATGCATTACAACTGGAATATTTGGATAAGTTTCTGTTGCGGCAAGGATCAAGTGACGAAGGAAAATCTCTCCAGCATAATTTCTTGCTCCTCTTGAAGCTTGAAGAATTACAGGGCTATCAGTTTCGTAAGCAGCCTCCATAATTGCTTGAACCTGTTCAAGATTATTTACGTTAAAAGCTGGTATACCGTAACCATTCTCGGCTGCGTGATCTAAAAGTAGTCTCAGTGGAACGAGGGCCATAATTAAAAATTAATTAGATGCTTAAGAAAAAATAAGCAATATGTTCCGAGAGTTTAATATATAGAGGGATCAAATGTCACGTCATTAGATATACAAATCACTAAAAAATTAAAATTAATTCAATACTTTATCGAGTAATAATTGTTACTCAGCAATGTATATAGCTAAATTTTTATAGAAATACCACTCTCAGAGGATCTTCTTATTGCTTCACAAACTCTTTGACTAATAAGTCCCTCAGACAATCCAGGGATTACAGGTGTTTGATTATTGATACTCTCAGCCCATAAATTGTGAATTCTCTTAACAGGTGCAATTCTTCCATCAGACCATGTTTTTTCAAAATTGTAGAGAGGATCCGCAGGCAAATTATATGTTTTATCCTCTTTGTTTGAAAATTTTAAATTAAAACCATGTACGTAATCTTTTTGATTCTCACTGCTTAGGAAAAGTGAACCTTCACTTCCGTACACTTCCAAACTAAATCCTCTTCCATTTTTTGAAATCGAGGATAATGAAACCTGACATGGTATGAGAGTGCTATCGTAATTAGTTATTTCAAGGTTAGCTATACAAATATCTTCACTTGTTACTTCCAATATCTTGGAGGAATTAGACAATGATCTTTCCTTAATTGATGTTGATATTTTTCCAGATACCTTTATCGATTCTCCAAAAAACCAGTTCAACATATCGAATGCATGAGTTCCCAAAGCTCCAATTACTCCTCCCCCTTTTTCTCTTAATGAATACCAGTTCCATGCTCTCTTGGGATCAGATCTGCTGCCCATTAACCAATCAAGTTTAATTAAATAAATTTTACCTAAAATATTCTCATCAATTATTTTCTTGGTTTGTAGAAAAAGAGGTACTGCTCTATATTCAAAATCTACGCAAACACTCAAATTATTAATTAAGGATATTCTTTGGAGTTCTTCAATTTCTTCGGAAGTTAAGGCAACAGGTTTTTCTAATAAAAGATGTTTATTATTCTCCAGTGCTTCCTTTGCTAATTTAAATCTTGATTCAGGAGATGTAGCAATTATTATACCGTCGATATCTTTAGATTTAACTAATTTTCCCCAATCATGATAAAAATTTAAACCGGTTTCTTTCTCTAATGATGGTCCTTTTTCTTTTTTATAGTGATAAATTGTAGTTGGAATTAAGTAATCTGATTCTTTTAAAGCTTCTAAATGAATTTTTTTTCCAAATCCTAAGCCAGCAATTGCGATTCTTAATTTTCGTGAAATATTAATGTTAGTCATTAATCTATTTTTTCAGAACAACCTTTTTCAATAACAACATCAATAAGCTCATCATTATTTGAAGTTTGCCACTTTGAACCGAACTGTGGGATCCCATTAATTGAAGTATCTTTATATGTTTTATCCTTACAATTAATTCTCATAACATAAAGAGATAATTCTTCTTTATCGCTTGGTTCATTAGGATTTTTAAGGAACTTTGTTAAAACTGTTATTTCTTCAGCATTTATTTCCTTAATACTTCCCATATCAATCCATTCCTTACCATCATTATTTTCTTTTAAAAGTAGCCAATCTACATTACTGACAGCATATGCAAATTCAGAGTTATTTAAAATTAGAATTAAAAAGGTAAAACATAAAGAAAAAAATTTATAAATAATATTCATCTTTTTAATTTGTCTGAACCAGTTCTTTTACACCATGGACTTTTAAAAGTTTTGTCAAAGTGCTTTTTAGTTCCTTCCTATTTACGATTACATCAACAAATCCATGTTCTAAAAGATATTCTGCTGTTTGAAAATTATCAGGTAATTTTTCTCTTAAAGTTTGTTCTATTACTCTTCTCCCTGCAAATCCAATAAGAGCTTTTGGCTCCGCCAATATTAGATCTCCTAACATCGCAAAACTAGCAGTAACTCCCCCTGTAGTTGGATGAGTTAATAAAGGCATGTAAAGAAGATTCTTAGCTCTATGTTTTTTTAGTGCACCTGATATTTTTGCCATTTGCATAAGGCTTAACATTCCTTCTTGCATTCTTGCTCCACCGGAGGCACAAACAATTAAAATTGGATAGTTTTTAATTGTTGCTCTTTCAATAATTCTCGTAATCTTTTCTCCTACTACGGATCCCATTGATCCTCCCATAAATCTAAAATCCATTACTGCTAAGGCTAAAGGCATTGAATTAACGGAGCATAAACCAGTTATTACTCCATCTTTGAGACCAGTACCCTTTTGACTCTCCTTTATTCGTTCTGAATAAGATCTTCTATCCTTAAATTTTAATGGGTCAGTGGGACTTAATGATTCATCAAACTCTTTAAATGAATCTTTGTCAGCGATTATATTTATTCTTTCATCGCTATTAATCCTATTATGATGGCCACAATTACTGCACACATTAAAATTTGAAATTAAATCTTTTCTATAAGCAACCTGGCCACATTCTGAACATTTAACCCAAAGACCATCACTTTCCTCAGGATCTTGAGATACCTTCCCAACAAATTGATCTTTTCTCCTTGCGGCAAACCAGTCAATTAAAGACACAATATTCTCTGTTTTTTTCTATTTAAGTCTAAATAAGGCCCTTTTATCAAGGAAGATATATAAATATTTGAAATTCTTTATTAGTTAAATTTTACAAATACCATAATATGTTTATTTTCATGTATTTATGCCTTCAAAATTAAGATTATTTTGAAGGCTTAAGTAAAAGGTACTAAAAATATCTATAAATGTTTTTTTTCTTCAATCATTTTATGGATTATTGGAGTGAGGATCAATTCCATGGCAAAACCCATTTTCCCTCCATTAACAACTATGCTCGTTGGGCTTGACATGAATGAATCATGAATCATTCCCAAAAGATATTGAAAGTCAATTCCCCATTTTTCTCTTGCCCCTTTTCTGAAATGTATTATTACAAAACTTTCATCTGGCGTAGGAATGTTTCTACATATAAAAGGATTCGATGTATCAATTGTTGGTATTCTCTGGAAATTTATATCCGTTTTACTAAATTGTGGACAAATATGATTTATGTAGTCTGGCATTCTTCTCAAAATAGTATCAACTATGGTTTCTGCTGAATAACCTCTTTCAGCATTATCCCGATGTATTTTTTGTATCCACTCTAAGTTTGTAATAGGTACAACACCAACAAGTAAGTCTGCATAGGAGGAAACATTATATCCTTCTCCCTCAACACCACCATGCAAACCTTCGTAGAAAAGAACATCTGTTCCATTCGGAATATCCTCCCATGGGGTGAATTGTCCTGGTTCTAATGATGTTCCAAGTCTTGCATTATGTTCCTGTGCTTCTTCAGTACTGTGAAGATAATATCTTTTTTTTCCTCCACCTGATTCACCATAAATTTTAAAAAGTTCTTCTAATTTGTCAAAAAGATTTGCTTCTGGCCCGAAGTGAGAAAAATTCTCCCCTTTTGAAAGTGCTTCTGCCATTGCTTTTTTCATAGGCATTCTTTCGAACCTGTGATAACTATCTCCTTCCACAACAGCTGGAACTATATCTTCTCTTGCAAAAATATGCTCAAATGCTCTTTTTACTGTACTTGTTCCTGCACCTGATGATCCTGTTACAGCAACTACTGGATGACGTTTAGACATTTAATTAAAACAATATCCATTAATTCTGACAGGTCATATGCCAACTTTTTGTTCAAGTTAAAGATATTTTTTAATTTATTAATTTTTTATTCAAATTTCTTGGATTATTTTTTCTCCAATTTCACTACAAGAAAGAACTTGGCAATTACCATTATCTAGATCTGACGTTCTATATCCTTTCGATAAAACATTATCAATTGCTATTTCTATATCATCAGCTGCTTCTATCTCATTTAGACCAATTTTAAGCATCATTGAAGTAGACAAAGCCATTGCTATAGGATTAGCAATATTTTTTCCAGCTATATCAGGAGCGGAACCATGAACAGGTTCAAAGACACCAGGTCCTGAATTGCTTAATGATGCTGATGGAAGCATTCCAATCGAGCCAGTTATCATTGCGGCTAGGTCACTTAAAATATCTCCGAATAAATTGCTAGTTAAAATTACATCAAATTGGCCAGGATCCTTTACGAGTTGCATGGCGGCATTATCAACATACATATTACTTAAAGCTAAATCGTTTTCTTTTGAAGCGACTAATGAAACTGTATCTCTCCATAATTGGCTTACTTCTAAAACGTTTGATTTATCTACAGAACATATTTTTTTATTTCTTTGATTTGCTATCTTAATTGCAACTTCTGTAATTCTTTCTATTTCATTTGAATCATAAACCATTGTATTGAAAGCTTTTTTAATTTTAGTGTTCGTGATTTCTCCTCTAGGCTGTCCAAAATAGATTCCACCTATTAGCTCTCTTACTACAATTAAATCTACATTTTCAATAACTTCTTTTTTTAAAGAACTTGAATCCAGTAAGGATTTTCTTATCTTTACGGGTCTTATATTAGCGAATAAATTTAATGCTTCTCTTAATTTAAGTAAACCACTTTCTGGCCTTAATTCTCTTGGTAAAGTATCGTATTTCACATCACCTACACAAGCCAAAAGTACCGCATCACTAGCTTTACATTGATCTAATGTCTCTTTTGGCGCTGGATCATTATGTTTCTCATAAGCTATACCACCAAAATATTCTTCCTTAATATCAAGATTAAAACCATACTTCTTAGAAAGTTTTCTTAATATTTTTATTGAAATTTCTGATATTTCTGGTCCTATACCATCTCCAGAAAGTAGAACAACTTTATATCTCTTCATTTAGATTTTAATTTATTAAAAGAATAATTTATTTCTTGTCTAGTTGTCTAAGCTTTTTTGCTAATTCAGGTAATTTTTTAAATATACTTGAACTTCTTAACCAAGATTTATTTTTCATAGCTGGGAAGCCGCTAACAACTTCTCCATCTTCAATATCACAATGGATCCCACATTTTGAACTAGCTATGACATTATTCCCAACTTTCACTCTGTTATTAACACCTACTTGTCCAGCTAGGATTACGCTATTTCCAATCACAGCTCCTCCTGCTATCCCAACTTGAGCAGCAAATGCACAATTTTTTCCTATTTTAACTCCATGACCTATTTGAACTAAGTTATCCATCTTAGTTCCTTCATCTATAAATGTATTACCAACAGATGGCCTATCAATACAACAGTTTGTCCCAATTTCAACAAAGCTCTTTATTATTACACAACCTTTTTGAGGCATTTTAATCCACTTACCATCTTGGGGAATAAAACCAAACCCTTCAGAACCTATGACAGTATTTGAATTTATTACACAATTATTTTCAATGCTTGTGTTTTCATAAATTACACAATTCGGATGAATTACATTATTATTCCCTAATCTTACGTTTCCTAAAATAGTTGTACCAGGAAAAATTTTGTTGTTATCGCCAATTATTGAATTTTCGCCTACATAAACATTAGGTCCTACATAACAATTTTCTCCTACTTTTGCAGAACTTCTTATAACAGCTGAATCGTCAATACCTGGGTTGAAATTAATTTCTTCATATAGAAAATTTAATACTTCCGCAAATGCTATTCTTGGATTCTCAACAACTATATTTGAAATATTTAGTGATTCTAGTAAACCTAATATTTCATTATTATTAGATGTAATAATTGCTGAAGCAGAAGTTTTTCCTAAATTATCTTTCAATATATTATTTTCTTCTAAAAAGGATATTTGATTTTTTAATGCAATATCTAAAGAAGCAGCATTTTCTATATCTATATTTTCGAATATGTTTGCTTTGATAAATTTTGAATCTCCACTTTTTATGAGATCAACTAATTTACTTAATAACATTTTTCGATTTTTTTTTAGGTAAGAGCAAGAACATCCCTATGAACAACGATCATTGATGAATTAATGTTTTCTTTTTTATTTAAGATTCTTTTTAGAGAATCACTACTCATTGATGTTATACCTTTTGCAACTTCTTTCTTATTAGTATTTACAATTCTAACAGCCTGATTAACAGTAAAATCTCCTTCTACCTCTTTAACTCCTACAACTAGAAGAGAGGCACCTTTTTGCTCAATTGCAAGACAAGCACCTTCATCTAATGTTATTTGTCCAACTGTTTTAATAGCATGAGATAACCAACTTTTTTTATTACCTACTGGTTTATCAACAGGATGAAATATTGTGCCTATTTTTTTTTCATTGAAAATATTTATTAAATTATTTTCATTTCTGCCATCGGCTAATTGAACTTCTACTCCTCCTTTTGTTGCTATTTCAGCAGCAATTAATTTTGTTGTAATACCACCTGTCCCCCATTCGTTATTATAATTTTGGATGTTTTTATCTTTTATAATTTTTAATTGATTACTATTAACTTCTTTTATTGGATGAGCATCTTCATTATTTCTTGGGTCTTTTGAATATAAATTTTCTATATCAGTTAATAAAATCAGCTTATTGGCATTTATTGCTAAAGCAACTAAAGCAGAAAGAGTATCGTTGTCTCCATATTTAAGCTCTTCATTGGCAATAGAATCATTCTCGTTGACTATAGGTATGACATTCAGATCAATTAACTTTTGAAATGTTTTTGAAGCATTATTGAAGGATTCTCGTGAATCAAAATCAGTTTTTGTTATTAGTATTTGAGCTATATTATGACCTAGCTTTTTCATTGTCTTTTCATATAAAGTCATTAAATTAACTTGTCCTATTGCAGCTACAGCTTGAAGTGTACTAAGTTCTTTTGGTCTTGTATTCAAATTTAATTTTTTACATCCTAGTCCAACTGCGCCACTTGTCACGAGAATGACTTTATTGCCTTTTAAAATAAAACTTGTTAGAGATTTACATAAACTTTCTATTACTTGTTCTGTAGATTGATCCTCATTTCCTCTGAGAATACTAGTACCAATTTTTACGACCCATTTTTTCATTTTAAGAAATTAGAAATCATTTTTTCTAGGATTAATGTTAAATTTATGTTTATTGGTAATCCATTTTTGCTCAACCTTTTAACTAATATTGTCTGAATATTACATCTATTTCCCACGATAATATCTGTAAAAATTCTATCTCCTATTATTGCAATATTTTTTGAGTCCTCATTCATTTCTGAAATTACATCCAAAGTAATTTTTTTCCTTGGTTTCAGCGCGTTTGATTTATATCGGATATCTAATTCCTTAGCAATCTTTCTAATTCGTTCATTAGAGGGATTATTACTAATTAAGTACAAAGAGAATAATTTTTTAGATTCTTTTATCCAATTTTTTACATTTATTGGAACTATATTTGATTGGCGACTTAATAATGTACCATCAACATCTATTAATAAGCTTTTAATTCCTTCATTTTGTAGTTTTAAATGAGATATTTCATATATAGGTAATTTAGAGTCCCAATAGACATTAACAAGAGAACTCATTATTTTAAAAACTACTCTTTTCTAACTCAGATTCTATTAAGGGTTGAACTTTATCAAATTCATCATCCTCAATTAATAACGCTCCTTGGTCGATAAGTTTTCCTACGATAAAAAAAGGATCTAGAGGAATATATAATCCATATTCTTGTTCCAATAAATTAAAACTCACAAGTAATTCATATGTTTCACTTTCCTCCTCTATACCATCTTCTTCTAACTCATCATAAATTGGCTCTTCGAGTTCACCAGATACAGTTAATGTAACTGCGGATCTTATAAGTTTTAGATCATGTTCTTGTAGAACTGCATCAGCATTCTTTAAGACTTGCTCGTTTTTCTCAATTTTTTCAATTAATTCTGGCTCATCATTTTCATTAATTTTGAATAAACTGACTGGTGTATCTACGGGTGTTAATAATGCATATTCTTTTTCTTCAACCTTTACTATTTGTTCAAGATAACAAAATAGTTCATTTCCATTTGAATCATTTAAGATAAGTGTCTTTGCCTCATAATTATCTTTGGAGTTATGATCGTTCATTTTTGATTTAACTTATATAGATTTATATTAATATTATATTTGTTTATTACCCACTAATTCTTTTAACTCAGGACCTTCCTGAATCCATTGCTCAAGAATTATTTTGGCAGATAAGCTATCAATAAGTCCAGATTTATCTTTCTTTACTCCAAATCTATTTGTTGATTCCCACGTGGAGCTATGTTCATTAACGAAGGAAAAAGGAAGTTTTAATTCATTAAAAAGAAATTCACCATAAGTTTTGCAATCAATAGCTTGAGATGTCATATTCCCTGCATCATCAAGAGGTAACCCAACTATAAACCCAGTTAAATTATGTTTTTTTATGTGGTTTTTAATAGTATTTAACTCGTCATTGTTTCGCTCTCTCTTAACTGCAGGAAGA